>VYLE01000286.1_pt1 | contig 70482 bp, 60 predicted proteins | sample 5114391 | NCBI WGS metagenome assembly VYLE01 (sample SAMN12291771, study PRJNA351875) | freshwater metagenome | isolation source: freshwater lake | place: USA: Michigan, Kent Lake | collected 2013-08-15 | reverse complement strand
TCTAGGGATTGCTACCTTTGCTACCCTCTCAACAGGAGAAAAGATAGACGCACCGAAACCGTTAAAGAAACGATTAAAACGACTAAGAAAAGCACAGAAAAACCTTTCTAGAAAACAGAAAGGAAGTAAACGACGGGAAAAAGCTAGGAAACGAGTAGCTAAAATCCACGCAAAGATTAAAGACACTCGTACTGATTTCTTGCATAAACTATCCACTAGAGTTGTTCGTGAAAATCAAACGATAATTTTAGAGGATTTAAACACATCGGGAATGGTTAAAAATCGCAAGTTATCCCGTGCTATATCAGATTTGGGATGGCGTTCTTTTCGAGATATGCTATCGGCAAAATCTGATAAATATGGGCGTGATTTTCGGATAATTTCCCGATGGGAGCCAACGTCTCAGCGATGTTCCTGTTGTGGGAATATCGGCGGTAAGAAAGCATTAAATATCCGTGAGTGGGAATGTCTTTTTTGTGGGACTTTCCATGATAGGGACGTGAACGCCGCAATTAATATCAAGGTCGCCGGTGGGCAATCGGAGACCTCAAAAAACGGACGCAGAGGAAGGTGTAAGACTTCTGTTAAAGAAGCAGCATCCCGTGAAGCGTCAACCCATCCAAAGATCGTTCAATTAAGTTTGTTTGATCTGTAGGGAATCGCCGTCCGTTTACGGCGGTGAGGATGTCAATGATCTTGTTTTACAAACAGTAGCAGAAGGATAGGGGAGAGTATTGTTCACTTTCGGGATCAGCCGAAACCCTTGTTTTTTGCGATCCCTTGCCCGTCACCATGAGTTAATAATAACTGCCAGATTTGCGATGATGGATGGCGGTTAAACCCTGGTGTAAAACCCTGCCTTTTTCTGCGATCACATAAAGCAGCCAATGATCACCGCACTCCATTCGTTGTTCTACCCGACATTCCAGATAAGCGAGCGCTTCGGCCAGAATCGGCCCACCGTTCTCAGCTTTAGTGGTTTCGATATTAGCAAAACGATCTTCTCCGGGGGAAAAAGGTTTAAGAAAATGCTTCATTAAAGCCAAATGTTGACCTTCTTGGAGGATATTAAGGACAAAAGGCGTACCGCTATAAAGCAGAGACTCGATCGCTCGTTCTTTCGCCACGGCAATAGTCAATCCGGGGGGGGTGAACGTCGCTTGCGACACCCAAGAGGCTAACATGGCGCCGCGCAATTCCCCCAATTCGCAGGTGACGATACAGAGAGAACCCACCAAACGGCCCAGGGCTTGCGATCGCCGATCGCTTTGGGATTGGTTAACATTAGTTTTCGGTTGTCTGCTTTTGCGAGCTTTTTTGACTGCTTGAGCGAAATCGGTTCCCGCTTCCTCACAGGTCTTTAAAATTGCCTCCGTGGGCTTAAATTTAACCCGAATTGGCTCAAAACCGAAGCGATAACCGCCATCCCGGAATTTACCTTCCAAAAGATCGATCGCTTCACCACTCCAACCGTAGGAGCCAAAAACCCCCACCAGCTTGCTTTTATCGCCATTTGCTAGGGTAATCCCCAAGGCGGTTTGGATGGGAGTCGGTGCGTGTCCCCCCAAAGTGGGGGAACCAAAGATAAAACCGACACTTTTTTCGATCGCCGTTTTGATCTCGTCTGGTTCAGCGAACTCGGCATTAATCGCCGTCACTGCTACTGCCGCTTTCGTGATTCCCATGGCGATCGCTTGAGCAAGGGTGGCGGTGTTGCCGTAGGCACTAGCATAAATCAGGGCGATTGTCAACTCTTGGGACTTTTGTACTGCTAACCATTGTTGATAGGAAAGGGTCAATTCGTGCATCCCGTAACGCACCAGAGGACCGTGACCAACGGCATAAAATAAGGGCGATTTAGCGGCTAATTTCTCCAAAGCGTTGCTAATTTGGCTGGCATAGGGAGCCATGAGACAATCGAAATAATAACGCCGATCTTCGTTATAAACGCTCCAACCCTCATCAAAAATTTGGTCGCCACAAACGTGCGCTCCGAATAATTTATCGGTGTAGAGAATATCGGTTTTGCTGTCGTAGGTACAGAGTTGATCGGGAAATCTGGGGTTAGGAGTGGGGATAAATTCTAATTGATGGTTTGCTCCTAAATTTAATATTTCTTCCCCCTTGATAACCAACAGATTTAATGCTTCGGTTTCAAGAATTTTTTTCAGGGAAATTGCCCCCGGATTAGAACAAACAAAAGTGACTTGAGGCGCGATTTCTAAAAGTGCCTTGAGGGTGACGGCACGATTGGGGTTAACGTGACCGAGAATAATATAATCAATAGTTTTCGGATCGATTCTTTTAGTTAAAGCCTCTAAAAATATGGACGAGAATGATTCCCCCGGGGGATCAAAAAGAGCGACCTTTTCACTTTTAATCAGATAACTATTGGCGGTGGTTCCCTTTTGTAATCCGTATTCGATCTCGAATTTTAACCGGTCCCAAGTGCGGGAACGAAAGACAAAAGTATCGGCGGCTATCGGTGCTACTTGTACATCTCTCGGTTTGACAATTGCATTATTCATAATCTTAGTTACCAGTTATCAGTTAAGTAGTCAATTAGTTAAGCGGCAACTTGAGGCTGTGATCATTTTTTACTAGGCAAGTTTGGCATCAAAGTCAACACTTGATTTTTGACTAAATACAGCCTTTTATCGCTAGGGACGAGTGGGGAAATTTATAGGTTATCTTGCCAGCCGGAAGGACATCAATATCTACAGTACACTATCTCTGGGAAGAAACCTAGCTTCTAGCAATTGGCTCGCGGGTAACAATACTCCTCTGGGGGGATTTACCAGTCTATTGAGAAATTCTAAAGGGAACGTGATCCCCAGAAGCGAGGTGCTAGTCTGAGGAAAACCCTGCTCTCTCCCTATCAGGCAAAGTTTTTATGAGCTATCAGCACTCGTCTTTTGACTGCACTAGCGCCAATTTTGAGAAAGCCGCTTTGACTCATTTTCGCGCTCTTGTGGCTTTTTTACCAGATAATTGCCGTGTTTACCGACAAACCTGGGAATTCTCTACGGTTCTCTGTCTCGATTTTCTAGCCTGTTTGCAGGGACTAGCAATCACCCGTCAAAATTTTTCCCATCTAGTTAATGTGACACAAGAACTGGGTTTAGGTCAAGCAATTATTTTGAAAGTAGGCAATAAAATCGTTGAGTGGCATCGTTTAAACTAAAATCTCAATTTTCGACCATCTCAACAGTCTAGAAAAAAATCGGCTCTCTCTGTTCTTTGTGTCTCTGTGGTTTATCTTTAACGCTTATAACTACCTCTTGCCTCTGGGTGCATCTCATTTTTGCACTCTCAAAAATTAATTATGCAAGAACTCTATAGTAGGGTTGATTCATGAATCAACCCTACCCAAACCCTAGAGCGCATTGGTTTTTCGGTGGGATGCTTACAGGCAGCTGCTGATATGTCTGTAATAATTTAAGGGTCACTGATAATTGCTGATTGTCGGTATTTCTGCAAATGTGAGAGGCACCCCTTGCCTCTTGTCTATCCTAACCAAGAAGTTAATTTTGTCCTATCTAGAACTGTTTAAGTTTAGAAAAAGCCCCGATAATTTGACCAAGGCTAATACCACCATCATTAGTGGGAACAGTTTGCTGCCAGTAGGGTTGAAATCCCGAAGCTTGTAGGCGATTAATTGTTCTTTCCGTCAGATAACGATTTTGAAAACAGCCTCCCGTCAGGAGAATTTTTTCTCTGCCTATTTTCTGAGCAATTTCTACAATAATCTCACTTAAACTATTATGAAATTTAGCGGCAATTATGCCGATTTGTACTTGTTTTTCTAAATCCTCAACAACTCCTAAAATTAGCTGATTCCAATCAATAACTATGGGTGAGTCAGCTGATAAAGAAAAATTATAATATTCCTCCGTTTTAATGCCCTCAAGGGCAAATTCTAACTGCATTGCTGCCTGTCCCTCAAAACTTAATTGATAACATAAACCTAGAATCGCCGCCACACCATCAAACAAACGCCCGACACTAGAAGTTAAAGGACAATTAATTTTTTTGGTTAACATTTGCCTAAAAATAGACCATTCCTGTTCACTAAAAGCTGATTTTATCCTATCAGTATTTTCCATAACTTCTAGTAATCCTAAAGCCACTCGTCTGGGTTCTTTAACCGCTTTTTCTCCTCCCGGTAATAGCCAGGGTTTAAAATGGGCGACTCGCTGCCAAGAATCGGCAGCAATATGGATAAACTCTCCCCCCCAAATTGTGCCGTCTAAACCGTATCCTGTTCCATCCCAAGCAACCCCTAAAACCGGAGGTCGTAGCTGATGTTCTGCCATGCAGGATAAAACGTGAGCGTAATGGTGTTGAATGGGAATAACGGGCAAATTTAAGCTATAAGCGTACTTGGTCGCTAGATATTCAGGATGAGCATCACAGGCAATAACTTCGGGTGCAAACTCGTATAATTTTTTTAAACTATCGAGGATATTTTCAAAATGATTGACGGCATTAACCGTATCTAAATCGCCGATATGTTGACTGATAAAAACTTGATTTTTTTGGTAGATAGCCACGGTATTTTTAAAATAACTTCCCACAGCCAAAATCGGGGGAAAATCTCCATCATTAACTTTAATGGGAAAGGGAGCATATCCCCGCGCTCGCCGCAAAATCATCGCTTTTCCCGCCATTTCCCTGATAATAGAGTCATCCACTGGTCGAACAATAGGACGATTATGAACTAGAAATAAATCGGCGATAGTTCCCAATTTTTCTAAAGCTTCTTTTTCCTCAATACAGATAGGTTCATCGGCTAGATTACCACTGGTTGCCACAATAGGAAAGCCTAATTCTGCTAATAAAAGATGGTGTAGGGGAGTATAGGGTAACATGACTCCTAGATAGGGATTACCCGGAGAAACGGCAGCAGAAAGATAATTTTTTCTTTGTTTGATCAGGACGATTGCCGCAGCAGGAGACTGCAATAATTGCGATTCTAAAGAAGATACATAACCGTGGTTTTTCACTAACTCAAGATTAGGATACATCACGGCAAAAGGCTTATCTGGTCGCTGTTTACGTTGTCGCAATTTTTGCACTGCTTCCGTATTTCTTGCATCGACAACTAGGTGAAATCCTCCTAATCCTTTGATCGCCATAATTTTTCCCTGTTCAATTGCTCTAGCAGTGGCGATTAAAGCTTGATCTTTTTCCGCTAATACAGAGCCTTGACTATCTAAAAGACTAATTTGGGGTCCGCAACGAGGACAGGCATTCGGTTGGGCATGAAAACGGCGATCCAGAGGGTTTTCGTATTCCCTTTGACATTCGGGACACTGATTAAAACCCCTCATAGTTGTGGCACTGCGATCATAGGGTAAACTCTCGATGATACTGTAGCGAGGACCGCAGTTAGTGCAGTTAGTAAAAGGATAGCGATAACGACGATTATTAGGGTCAAAAATATCGGCTAAACAATCGGGACAAGTGGCTAAATCTGGCAGAACAATTGTATTCTTTTCACCGCCGCTGCTAGGACGTATGCTAAAGTTTTGATAACCGACGGTATTTAACCATTGAGTCTCAATATTTTCAATTAGCGATTGAGGTGGTTTTTCTAAAGATAATCGAGTCAAAAAAGTTTCTAGTTTGTCTCGATTGCCCTCGACTTCAATAAAAACTCCCGCTGCTGTATTATTCACCCAACCCGTTAGGTTTAATTCCGTTGCTAATCGATAAACAAAAGGACGAAAACCGACTCCTTGTACTGCTCCGCGCACAATTAAAGCTAATCGCTGATCGGATTGATAATTTAACGGGGAAAACATCAAATTCATCCCTGATTACTTTTCCCGTTATACTAAACTTTCACTAATCACCCGACAGCATTCTTCCACACTGGCCCTTTTTTCCATAGCTATCACTAAAGCTTGATAGGCAGTCTGTTGTTTTTCTAAAAGAGTTTTTGCCTGTAATAAACTCCAGCGCTCTTTTTGGGCATAATTATTCTCGGAAACCCCCGCTAATTTTAAGGCCGATTGCAGATAAAATCGATCGCTTTCTCCCCCCTCCGCTTTACCATAAACTAAGGTTTCGGCAGCAATTCCCGCCATCCACACCGTAGAAATTCTCTCTAAAAAAGCGGGAAAATCGGTAAAGTTCTTGACTTTTTGCTCTAAATCTGCTAGTTCAAATTGAACACCGCCGACTCCCTCCTGGCCTTGACGAAAGGCTTCCCAAGCGGTCAAACTATAACTGGCGATCGGAATGCCTAAAATATAAGCGGTGAGAAAATGTCCGGCTTCGTGGTGAATAACTCTTTGACGGTGTTTACTAGGAGAAAGAGCATCCAGTAGTAAAGTCACGCCTCGGTTATTAAAGGTGAGAGTATCAACGGTAACTAATCCCAAGAGGCTAAAAGTAGCTAAAGCGGGGACAAAAGGCGAAATAGACAGCAAAGGGGTGACAAATACGGAAAGAGTGATCGAAAAAACGGTAATCGCGATCAGATTTAAAGCTGTCTGTTCCATAAAAATTAATAAAAATATACAAATGCTTAATACTATGTTACATTGCCTAGTTTTATTTTCCCCGAATTAACCAACCAATTACCCCACCCACAAAAGCAGTCACAATCGATATACCGATCTGTTTCCAGTTTTTTACCTCCCCAATTTTTTCGGCTAAATCGGGAATTTTTCCCACGGATGCCTCGATGAGTTGCACTCTTTCATTTAAACCGGTGATTTTTGCGTCTAAAGTCCTGATTTCTCCCTTAATTTCCGTCTGTCCTATCTCTAAGACCTGAATTTCTCTTTTGATCTCTCCGACGCTATTCTCGATCGCTTTTTGTCCACTCTCCAAAGAGGTTAAACGAGTTTCGATCGCTTTTTGTCCACTCTCCAAAGAGGTTAAACGAGTTTCGATCGCTTTTTGTCCACTCTCCAGAGAAGTTAAACGAGTTTCGATCGCTTTTTGTCCATTGATAATCAGATTTTCTAACCTTTTTAGGTCATTTTCCGTAAAAGCCGTCATCAGCTAAACTCCTAATAGATTAATTTTTTCTCGTCTTGAGATTGAGTCGATCGTTGACTAATTTAATTATGGAGTCAAAATCAAGCTGTTACCCATTGATAGTTCTAGGTTCGACGCAGCAATAGGGATTTAGGGTGATAGGCAAATTTCCCCCACTTCCCCAATTCCCCACTTCCCCTTTACCATAAATAAACATTATTGTTTTACTGTATGGATAACTTTTATTGATGAATATCGATCGCACTATGCAAGAGGCAATAAGTATTTAGGGTGATAGGGAAATTTCCGCTAAATCCCCCACTTCCCCACTTCCCCACTTCCCCACTTCCCCACTTCCCCTTTACCATAAATAAACATTATTGTTTTCCTGTATGGATAATTTTTATTGATGAATATCGATCGCACTATGCAAGAGGCAATAGGGATTTAGGGTGATAGGGAAATTTCCGCTAAATCCCCCACTTACCCACTTACCCACTTCCCCACTTCCCCACTTACCCACTTCCCCACTTACCCACTTCCCCACTTACCCACTTCCCCACTTACCCACTTACCCACTTCCCACACTCCCTACTCCTGTCTCCTGTCTCCCGTCTCCTGTCTCCTGTCTTCTAAATTCTGCTGTATTGTTTCCCCTCATGAATATCGATCGCACTATCCAACTAGCTCATCAATTAGCGGACACTTCTGGAGAGATTATCCGGCGCTATTTTCGGCAGCCCCATCTAGAAACCGAGACAAAACTCGAGCAAGTTTCCTCAATAGTAACAATCGCCGATCAAGAAGCTGAGGAGGCGATGGTAGCGATTATTCGGCGAGAATTGCCTGAAGATGGCGTTATTAGGGAAGAAGGAGCTAATATTCCCTCCCAAAGTGGTCGTTATTGGGTATTAGATCCCATCGATGGCACATCCTCTTTTGTCAAAGGATTGCCGATTTTTGGAACTTTAATCGGCTTAGTGGCAGAAAATCAACCGATTTTAGGAATTGTCGATCAACCGATTTTAGGCGATCGCTGGTTAGGAGTGAAGGGAAAAGCGAGTCTTTATAATAACCAGATGATTGTTAATCCCTACCGTCAAGATCGGGAACTTGTCTTAAAAAATGCCTGTTTAGCCTCCACCACTCCCTTAATGTTTATCACAGAACGACAACAAGCGATCGCTCGTCAGCTGCAAAGCGTCTGTAAACGTACCGCTTTTGGGGGTGATTGCTATAACTATATGATGTTAGCCACCGGCTGCACTGCCATGCCGATGGTAATCCTAGAATCAGACCTGAAATACTACGATTTTTGTGCTTTAATCCCGATTATTGAAGGTGCGGGCGGAATAATTAGCGATTGGTCAGGTAATCCCCTACAAGCTGATTCTAGCGAAGTTTTAGCCGTCTCTAATTCCGGTTTATGGCAGCAGGTTTTAGAACAAATCAGCAGAGTGGGTTAGTGCGAATACTAAGATAATTAAGGCTGGCTGAATAAATCTAAAAACCTTGTTGGGTAAGACTTTTAGACTTTTTGTCAATCAAAAAGTACCAGTTATGGGAGTGATCGTGGGAAAATTACGGGACTTTTTCTCTGAAAATTAGGTAATTGACCAGATGGGAATCAGTAAAAACCTACACCCCACACCCCACACCCCACACCCCACACCCTGTCCCCACAAAAAACTTTTTCAGCAGACCCTAATTAATCAACAGCTAACCCACCCCCGCGGCAATTAAACGGTGGCTAATTGAGGTTGGGGACGTTTGCTGTTACGGATACCTTCGATCGCCGTCCCGTAATCGGGGGCATTAAATACCGCCGAACCTGCTACAATCGCATTTGCACCCGCTTCGAGAACTTGCCAAGTATTAGCCGGTTTTAAGCCGCCATCCACTTCAATCCAGGGATCCAAGCCTCTTTCATCGCACATTTGACGTAATTGACGGATTTTGGGGACAACTTCCGGGATAAAACTCTGGCCACCAAAACCTGGGTTAACGCTCATAATTAGGACTAAATCGCACAAATGCAGCACATATTCGATTAAATCTAGGGGAGTGGAGGGATTTAATACCACACCCGCTTGTTTACCGAGTTCGCGGATTTGGCAAAGAGTACGATGGAGGTGGGGAGAAGCATTATGTTCAGCGTGAACAGAAATAATGTCAGCACCCGCTTTCGCAAAGTCAGCCACATATTTTTCCGGTTCGACGATCATTAAATGCACATCTAAAGGTTTTTTCGTATAGGGACGAATAGCGGAGACAATCAGGGGTCCAATGGTGATATTCGGGACAAAACGACCATCCATCACATCAACGTGAATCCAATCGGCTCCTGCCTTATCCACAGCCTCGATATCGGCTCCTAATTTACTAAAATCCGCCGATAGGATCGAGGGAGAGACAACGATCGACTTCGAGCTTCCGTTTTGGGTCATGGCTAACTATAGAATTTCGTGTTTATATTTTCGTAACAATCTTATCAGCAATCAGTGATCAGTGATCACTAATCGGATTTGAGTTTTCAGTCGGGGTAATCCCAGAACATTTTGTATAAATTGTAACAGACAAAAATTTGTGATTGTTGTAGAGCAATAACCGCTACTGACAATCAAGCATTTCTACTCTAAAATAAAAGATATTGCCATCCCTGTTAGGGAATTTATTAGAAACTTGAGGTATATAAGTGTGACATAATCACAGTTTCGCATTTAACCTTCATAACCTGAAATATGAATATCATTGACGCTTTAAATCTCAAAAACCCCCAAGATTACCCCTCTAGAGAAGCCTATCAGCAAGACGTTGTCAAAGCGGTACAGGTATTGATGCGTCTAGGTATTATGGATAGTCCCTCGGCCGATTTAACCGGTTCCCTAGACTCTATCCTTGAGAAATTACAAGAGGATGAACTGGCTATCTACGGTAGAAAACGCAGTAAACAAGAAATTATCGCCGATTTAAAGCAAGTTAATAGTGAAATTGCCGAACTCGATCGAGAAATAGCTGACTTAGAATGGCAAATTGCGCTCAAAAAAGCTGAAATAGCCGTTAATGAGGTTTTTTATCTTGATTCTGTTTCGGTTTCTCCAAACTGAGCGCAATAATCATCCGCACTAATAAACTTCATCGTGAGTCCCAATTGACTCTAAAAGAATTGCCTGTTTCTGCTCATATTCAACGAATGGCGGAAACGGGGTCTATACTGATAGTTTCTTCAGCAAAATACTCCTAAAAGTCTTTCCCAGTAAATATTTCACGATTCTATAAGCAAAAATTATCACACAAAGTCGAGAAGAGCCAACGAATTTAAAGACAATTCTTAAATCATAGCCCACACTACAAGCATAAGAGTCTTTAAGCTCCCCTTTTAATTGGTGTGTTCTTAATCGAGGTTGAAATGGATCTACGGATAATAAATCTAAAGTTTCTCGGATATTTTGAGCTAAAAAAGGCTTTTTTTTGACAATTTTTCGAGCATTTCTAATAAATATATTGGAGCGTAATAAAACAAAATTCAGGAAAGGATTTCCTCCATGATTTGTTCAGGTGTCAGGGGTTGACATTGACCTTGTGCAAATTCTTGTTGAGCTTCTTGAACATCTCTAATCAACTCTGTTCTTTTTTGATCTCGAAGACGATTCTGTAAAATATGAATGAGATTTTCTTGATCTTCAAGGGGAAGTTGCTCGGCTGCTTCTAAAATCTCTGCAAAGGTTGTTTGTATTGCCATTTTCTTAAGGGGCGATCGATTAAACTATCTAGGGTTTACAATCAAGGCTAAAAATAGCGAGAGTTACCGCATAACCATTTATTATATCGACATTTTTTGTCTAGTCAACTATTTATAACTAACTAAGTAGGGAGGCACAATTATTTGTAGGATGGGTTAGCGGTAGCGTAACCCATGCGGGCGTTGGGTTTCATACTTCAACCCAACCTACGTTCTAATCAATTAAGTCTCTTACCAGATAAGGATTTAGTCGATTTATGCCACCCTATAGAACCATACCAAGTAACGAAGAACCCATTTTTGGCGTTGTCAAAACGAATAGTGCCGATAGTTGGGCTTAAGTGGGGAACAAGAGTCGCTCGATTTAGCAGTGGAATTAGCCCTACAATCGGCGTAGGGCTAATTCATGAATTAGCCCTACAATCGGCTTTGTCAAATGGAAAGATGCTCCGAATCAGCACCGGAGCATTGCATCTTTCCTCTTCTGATCTGACAACGCCATCATCTAAGGACTAATATGAATTTGACTGAGAATATAACGCAAGCGATCATAATCATCCTTAAGTAAAACACTTAACTGTCTGCCCACATTCACTAACCATTGTCGATCGGCTTGACGCAATTGATACATCTGACGGATAGAAGCAGCTGCCAAAGCTTCCACGGGAGTATTCTTGACCTGTAATAAAATTCGTAAAAAGTCTAATTGTTCACTAAAATAAACCACTTCTAACGACTCACATTGATAAACTGCCTGATGAATTTGTGGAGGCCGGGGAGGAATATATTGATAGATATAACCTCGCCCGGCACCATTGCCATTAAATTGTCCAGGCAGGGTTTCAAAACCGACAATAGTTGCCCGAAATTCCGTTTTTAACATAGCGAAAATCTGCGGCTGTTGTTCCCGCAATTCAGCCAAAGATAACCCCAAAGCTCTAGCGCGATGTACCGAATCGATGGGTGCAGTGGTGGCAAAGGTGACAATCCCAAAAATCTTATTACCCGTTTCTTCATCGTAGGCTTTTACCCAACTACCAAAAGCGGGCATAAAAGGAAAGTTTAACTCCTCTGGTTCCAAACATTGCGCTAAAAACTCGGTCGTCGTCGTCTCGATAACTTCGGCGATATGATCGGGATGGCGGTTATCCGTGGCCAATTGCGGTAAGGGTGGACGCATGGTTATTTTTTGCCTTTAGCCGGGGCAATAATTACTTCTTCTAATTCCGAGAGATTAAAGGCAACTAACTTATCCCAGTTGCCCCCCTCAAAAAGAACGGCCACTTTCCCATCGCTTAAACGCTGGGCTAAACCTTCAAATTTATAGTAGGTATCATCGGGATTGGTGACTCGAACGGTACTACCTGGCAAAATCATAGGATTGACGACGAAATTATAATATTAGGGGTCGAGAAGGTCGTCACCGACCTCCCCTCCCATTCAGAACCGTGCATGAGACTTTCACCTCACACGGCTCCTAGTTTGACTGTTCCCTTGTTAAGGATACAGCTTGACTTCCTTTGGTTAACCTTGTATTATCTAGTTTGACTTCTGAAATTGTCAAACCAGATGATTTTAGGCTTCCATCAGATGCCGATTTATCATCGTGACAGTGGCGGTGTAGTAATTGAAGGTTCTTATATTCATCCTTTCCGCCTAAGCTGAGAGGGTGAATGTGGTCAACTTCAATTAAATCCGATGGGGTGAAATACTGCCCACATCGGCTACACTTGCCTTGTTGCTTCTTAAGTAGTTTGGCTACTCTTGTCGGTGTGTCGATTGCTTGTCCTCTTCTGGTTGCCCAGTAGGTCCAATTTCCGTCGTAAGGTGAAGTTTCGGGGCGTACTAGGGTATGTCTGACATTTGGTGTCCAATTATGTTTCCATAGATAGAGACCATCTTTGGTTTGAAATAACCAAGATTCGTGTCTTTCTTTCCCATTGCTGAGTTTAACTGTACCCGGTCTAAAGTAGTTTCTCAGCTTTTCGTGGTTCGCTTTACCGCATCTTGATACTGTCCATGCCCTTAACATTAACCAGATTGTATTGTCTAGTTTATTGAAGGTATCCATAGATACTACTCCTGAGTAGTAGTTAGCCCAACCTCTAATGATTGGGTTTAAGTGACTAATCAGGGCTGATTGAGGTGCTGTTTTGTGTTTTTTGATTACACCTTTAATCGCTTCTGTGTGGGCTTTAACTGCTTTTTGGTTGGGTTTGATGTGGGTTTTGTGACCAATTAATTGGCTTCCTCTCCCTCCTGTTTTCCCAGATTTGTACTTTCCTGTTGGATATTGTCTGATATTGAATCCTAGAAAATCAAAACCGGGTTCTTCTGTTTTCCCATTGTACTCAATGGGGTTGAGTGTATGACACACTCTGGTTTTTTCTGGTTTGAGTTCTAGTCCTATCGGTTTTAACCATTCAGAAATGGCAGTTTGGCACTGTTCAATGATTTCGAGTGATGGTGAAATTACTACAAAATCATCGGCGTATCTTATTAGAACAGCTTGAGTTTTACTACCCTTTTTGGGGAATAGTGTTTCGATTAATCTTGCCATTCCATCCAGTGCGATGTTAGCAAGTAGTGGACTTATTACCCCTCCTTGTGGTGTCCCTGTTTCTGTTTCTTCAAATACGCCGTTATCCAAGACTCCTGCTTTGAGCCATTGTTTAATGTCTTTCTTTAGGGAGCTTGGACAATGAATCTTTGACAGTAGGAAGTTGTGATTAATTCGGTCAAAACACTTGGCAATATCAGCATCTAATACGAAGTAGCTACTTTTATTGATGGTTGTAAATATTCTGGCGATTGCATCATGGGAAGACCTTCCGGGTCGAAAACCGTAGCTGGTTTCTTCCATTTTTGACTCCCATTCTGGTTCGAGTGCCGATTTAATCAACGCTTGTCTAGCTCTGTCTTTGATGGTTGGTATTCCTAGTGGACGTTTTTCATCCCTGCCTGGTTTAGGAATCCATACTCTTCTTAACGGTTTTGCTTTAAGTGTTCCCTTGATTTCTTCGGTTAGATTTAGCCTTTGCTCTGGGGATATTGCTATCACTCCATCGACTCCTGCTGTTTTCTTTCCTTGATTATCTTGGGTTACTTTGCGAACTGCTAATAGACGGGCATAGTATGATTTCACCAATAGACGTTGCAACCTTCTAACCTTTGCATTCTGTCCCGATTTAGCCGCTTGGTATATTCTCTTTTGGAGCTTGAAAACATATCTTTGGATTTTACCCCAGTTGATAGCTTTCCATACATTCGTAGTCTTAGTGGTTTTCGGTTTCCCGAACCCTTTACCTTCTCTCGATTTCGTCATATAGACTCCTACTAGACTCTATCCTTACAATCAAACCGTAACCTGTTAGCATATCCTGACTATTACCGTCAGGCGTTGGCTTTTGGTTACATCTCACACCCTTGAAGGCTTGCGCTTACACTTGTCACTACTGGGTATTTCGACCGATACTCAGAGCCTGAAAGGGCTTATCACGTTCCGTTTATATGGGCATTCCATCTTTAGATTTGTCCTATCCATCGGGGTACTTTTAAAGGTCTGTGTAAGTGAGTTAGTAAATTCCTTACTTTTCCCCTTGTTCTTTTGAACGCAGTGTGTCAACCTATTTCACTACTAGCTAATTACGATGGTTCAGGTCGGACATTCGGTTCACACCTAATCATGGATGGTTGGCAGTGGTCTCGATTCTGGTGTTAGGTTACACCTCGGAGCCTTCCGTTCCCCGCTTCAGTCCCAGAATTGTGACTTCTGAATCTGGGGGTGGCTATCGCCGTTACTCTCACCTTTGTAACAATTTGTGAATAATTGTTACAAAGTGTATTGACCTTGAGTCCCTTTGCCTAGTTTGGTATCGTATTGATACTAAACGTCGGGACATATAAACAGTTATAAGGCTGGTCTGGGTTGACCTGTTAGATGCAGTCAGGGGACTGAAGACCTTACTAGGCGGTTATTTCGGGCATTTGGTTCCCTATTTCATGCCTAAACGTTTCGCACTACTGTCTCTTAGCTTATCAAAAATTAGTGATCAGGGAGTCGTGACTTACCCCTACCTTCTGTTATCCGTCTTAGGCAATACGTCCCTGTTCTCTACCCGATCAGGCGATCGCAATTCGTTCTTCAGGCGACAATTGTTGTACTGCTTAAATAAGCTGTTCTAAAGTTAAGGGAATGGTTCTCATCGATTTTGCTTTATTTATAATTTGCTCTATTCAACCCTCAACCCCAGCCACAGGCGAGCGCACTAACTCGTAGAGTGAGCTTTTCGATAGCGTAACGCACCAATTTAATAATAAAGTTAGTGCGTGGGGTGCGGATTGTTAATTTGAGTTTTTTATCAGAAATTATCGCCGTCTAACACACCCTACAAGATCGGCGTACTGCTAGGCAGTGCCTTCGGCATCGCACTCAATAAGTCATTGGGGGGACAAATTTAATATTTTTCCTTGGGTTGACTCTAAAATTGAATCTCGGATAAAAGAACTAGCATTAGTAATCTCTAGGCCAATTAATTCTCCTAAATCATTAAGTTCAGCCGTAATATTTGGATTAATTTCTACACTGTTAGCTTCTGGTTCATCAGAAATAGTTAAATGAAGAATGTCTTCTTGTTCAAAGTATCTCATTTTAGGTTTGCTCATGGATAGTATATCTCCCAGTTGTTAGGCGAAATCGAATTTGTTGGCGTGTTGTCGCATGAATGGTGACAGGAGTTATAAAATTATCATCGTATTCATAAGGAATAATTACTAAACTATTATCATGCTTGCCTACGGCAATAAGACGACCCGTTTCATTATCGTAGTACCTTTCTCCAGAGTATTTGAGAATCTCTTCTATTTTGGCAAGTTCAAATCCTCTCAGTTTGGCTCGATATTGTAAGTAATCCGACCAGATAATATTCGGCATTATGAGCAGACTTTGCTAATTATCTGTTATCTATTTTAATCTAAATTCTCCTTCCCAAACCCCCAACACCGTAACCAACCGAAACCATAACCTTAAGGGTGGTGCGTTCCCGAATATCAAATCATGTCGCAGTCGCAAAGGTTTCAGGGAACGCACCCTACCAGATCGGCGATCGCACTTGATTGAGGTAATCAGATAAAAGTTTAAGCAGCATGATTTAATATTTGTTCTAATTCTTGACGCAAAGCAAGGTAATGACGATAATCGTTTGCCCATTCTATAAAGATTATATAGCGTTTCTGATTCACAAGAGGTACATTCCCGATCCTGAACAGCTTAATCAGCAAAGGTTTAAGTGTGCCGCACAGATGCGAGAACCGCTATATCATCTGACAATATTCCCTGATTGTATTCGTTATAAAAATCTTCGGAATCCATTTTATGTTGGTTTTCATAGACGCTAAGCCGCTTGGCAACGGCAATCAAAGCATCTAAAGAAGATGTATATTGAATGGTCTGTTTACGCATTTTTCTTTGACTCCAAAATAATGATATTTTGATTATAAACGATCGCGCTCAAACAAAAACATCAATCGTAGTGGACTGTTTCAGCTAAAATAGGGCAATAGATTTCGGCTTAAAGTCTTAGATTATAGAATTTATAGCATTTTTCTAATACACCAAATTAGCTGAAACAGTCCAGTAGGGTGGATTAGCCAAAGCGTAACGCACCAATTTGATGATAAGGTTGGTGCGTGGGGCGCGGATTATTAATTTTAGTTTTTCATCAGAAATTATCGCCGCAAACACGCACCCTACCAGATCTATACTCAACGGATTTAGTGTAATAGGTTCCAATCCCAGTTATCTGTGTTACCATGCGGGGTAAATTCAAGCGATCTCCAGACACCTATGAGCAAGGTTCTCGTGTTGAATGCCTCCTACGAACCGCTAAATATTACCAGTTGGCGGCGCGCGATCGTTTTATTGTTGAAAGGAAAAGCTGAATCCCTAGAACATAACGGAAAAGTGGTTTGTCGTGACTTACCCTTGCCTTCTGTTATCCGTCTTAGGCAATACGTCCGTGTTCCCTACAAGGAAATTCCTTTAACCCGTCGTAATATTCTCGAACGAGATCATCACACCTGTCAATACTGTCTCTACCGAGGTGAACAATTAACCATCGATCATGTGATTCCCCGTTCTCGCGGAGGGGGTGATACCTGGGAGAATTTAGTGGCGGCTTGTGTGCGTTGTAATGTGCATAAGGGCAATCGTACACCAAAAGAGGCCAATATGTCCCTACGCGCCCAGCCACGTCGTCCCTACAGCAGTCTCCACTTTGAGCTATTAAAGCACACCAGGGGGAATCACAATCACGAATGGCGTAAATATGTCATCGGTATTTAGGGTGAAAAAGGCATGGTGAAACCAAGACCAAAATTGATTCCCATGCCATTATTATTAGTCTGGGTGCGAGGATTGGCAACTCCCGTGCCTAGATAAACCGAACAACCAGGACAGGGGGAATTGACTCGGTAGCGCACCGCCATGGGATCATTGGGATCGGTGATAGTTACTCCCTGATGGTTTAAATCTTTAATTAGATTGGTGACGGGTTTGAAAAAATCGGCGCTGGGGGGTTGACTTGGTTGCAGTTCTAGGGTTTGTTCTTGGGAAGCAAGAACGATTTCCGAAGCGATAATTAGCAGCACAGAGGTAGTTAAGCCAAATAAACCCAGATTATTTTTGATCTTCATCTTTTTTATCACCGAGAGATTGTTAATTTCTTCTGGTGATAATTCTAGCGTTTCCTCACCGGAAAGGAACCTTAATCAGTAAAAAAATTTACTAATTTCTACCATACTTATAATAAGCGGCACAAGCACCTTCACTAGAAACCATACAAGTACCGATGGGATGTTCGGGAGTACAAGCAGTACCAAATACTTTACATTCCCAGGGTTTTAAAACACCTTTAAGAATTTCGCCACACTGACAAGCTTTGTGATCTTTAACACGCTGATTGGGTAGGGTAAATTTTTTCTCCGCATCAAAATTACTGTACTCATCTCGCAGTTTTAACCCTCCTTGAGCAATTTCTCCTAAACCTCGCCATTCAAACTGATCTCGCAGTTCAAAAACTTGCTTGATTGCCGATAAAGCGACTCTATTTCCTTGATTTTGTACCACTCGATCGTACTGATTTTCGATCTCACATCTCTGCTCATCTAATTGTTTTAATACCATCCAAATTGATTGGAGAATATCCAAGGGTTCAAACCCAGAAACTACCACAGGTTTATGATATTCTTGGGCAATAACTTGATAGGGTTCTGTGCCAATTACCATGCTAACATGACCGGGACCAACAAAACCGTCTAACTGTAAATCTGGGTTATCTAACAAGGCTTTCAGAGCGGGAATAATCACCACATGATTAGAAAATAAACTAAAATTAGTGACACCATCTCTTTGCGCTTCTAAAACAGTTAAAGCGGTACTAGGAACGGTTGTTTCAAACCCTAATGCTAAAAATATTACTTCTTTATCGAGATTTTCTCTGGCAATTTTTAAGGCATCGCGAGGAGAATAAACCATGCGAATATCATCACCTTTTGCTCGTGCTTGCAGCAGACTCAAATGGGAACCGGGGACACGCATAGTATCGCCAAAAGTTGTCAGAATTACGTTCGGTTGTTGTGCGAGAAAAATGGCATCATCTAAACGACCTCGCGGCATCACACAAACGGGACATCCAGGACCATGAATTAATTCGATAGTTTCCGGAAGTATTGCCTCGATACCGTATCTAAAAATTGAGTGGGTATGACCTCCACAAACCTCCATAATTTTAGTAACTTTTTCCCGCTTTTCAGAGATTCTTATCGATAATTGTTCAATTTGTTGAATTAATCCTGCCGCTTTAACTGGATCACGAAATTCATCAACGTATTTCATAGTTTATATCCTTTAATTATCATTTTTAGCTGTCGGTAGTCAGTAATAATTGCCGTAATTTACATTTCTTAGAGATAGACAACAGCATTAATTTATGGGTGACTACTTTAAGAACATTAATTATGATTAAATTCTGCCTCTAATTCTGCTAATTGTGTTAATAAATTTAAGGTTTCTTGCGCCTCATCTTCATCGATTCGATTCATGGCAAAACCCACATGAACTAATACCCAATCCCCTACACAAGTATTAGCAGGATGGTCTTCATCAACAATACAAGTAATATTTACTTCTCTTTTTACACCCCCCACATCGACGAGAGCGAGATGATGGTTTTCATCAATAATTGCCGTAATTTGTCCCGGTATGCCTAAACACATAGTTTTTACCTTAAAAAATCTAGTTTTTGCTAATTATGCGCTGATTTTTGGGCTAGAGGTTGCAGTAATATCAACCGAGAATCAGGTCATACTTCATCCCTGTGAGAAACGCTATACAGTCAAAGGTTATCCTTTTTACTTGGTCTTAGCTGCCATTCTGAACCATTGCCCTCAAGAACAGCTTTTTTTCCCGTATCTTTTTTAAGATTTCCCCCGTCCCGCACCGTGGACGCTATCCCAGCAGGGGTAAAACTTTTGTATTAGGGACTACATCAATGATAAGAAATTATTCAATCAATCGATCGGGTGACATTCTAGGCTATGATTTCCCTGACTATAGTTATTTCTCTACATTAAGGAAAATCTACGATGACAACCTTTCCCATCGATTTGAGCGCCTATAAACCCATCAGTCTCGACCCCAGTAACCCCACCCTCACCGACGACCAAAGAAGCGCCCTAAAAGCCAATATCCAACTTTGTCGCGATGCTATCATCTTTTTTACTGCCACGGGTGCGGCCCGGGGTGTGGGTGGTCACACCGGCGGCCCCTACGATACCGTCCCGGAAGTGGTGATTCTCGATGCTCTTTTCCGCAGTCAACCTAGTCAATTTGTACCAATCTTCTTCGATGAAGCGGGACACCGCGTCGGTACTCAATATCTCATGTCTGCGTTAGAAGGTTCTTTACCTGCAGAACAATTAATGCACTACCGCGAGGCCAATTCTAAACTCCCCGGACACCCGGAATTAGGATTAACCCCAGGCGTCAAATTTAGTTCTGGCCGTTTAGGACATATGTGGCCCTACGTTAACGGTGTCGCTTTAGCTAACCCCGGAAAAACCGTTTTTTGTTTAGGTTCCGATGGTTCTCAACAGGAAGGCAATGACGCAGAAGCTGCCCGTTTAGCCGTAGCTCAACACATCAATGTTAAGCTAATTATTGATGATAATGATGTGACGATTGCCGGTAATCCTTCCAAATATTTACCCGGTTATGATGTGGCTAAAACTCTCACCGGCCATGGACTAAAAGTGTTAGTGGGAGATGGGGAAGATATCGATAGTTTGTATCGCAATATATGTGAAGCAATTAATACTCCTGGCCCGATTGCGATTATTAATAAACGTCCCATGTGTCCTGGAATTGAAGGTTTAGAAGGTTCTAACCACGGTCATGATGTGATTTCTGTCCCCTTGGCTTTGAAATATTTAGAGGCAAAAGGACACAGTGCCGCCGTGGAATATCTCAACAGTATTAAGAAGCCTTCTAATGACTATAAATTCCTCGGTTCTGGGGATAAATGGGGTTCTAACCGCAACGTTTTCGGCGAAGCAGTAGTCAGTCTTTTAGGCAAAATGAGCGAGGAAGAACGCAAGGCTAAGGTATTAGTAGTAGATAGCGATTTAGAGGGTTCCTGCGGTCTAAAAATTATCCACGATAAACATCCCGAAGTGTTTATTCCTTCCGGTATTATGGAACGGGGCAATCTTTCGGCGGCTGCTGGTTTTGGGATGGAAAAAGGTAAACAGGGAATTTTCGCCACCTTTGCCGCTTTTCTAGAAATGTGTATTTCTGAAATCACCATGGCCCGTTTGAATTATTCTAATCTTTTATGTCATTTTTCCCATTCCGGTATCGATGATATGGCGGATAATACCTGTCACTTTGGTTTGAATAATTTCTTTGCCGATAATGGACTCGATGACGGTTACGAAACCCGTCTTTATTTTCCGGCCGATGCGGCACAAATGACCGCTTGTGTCGAGGCAACTTTCCATCAACCCGGTTTACGTTTTATCTTCTCGACTCGTTCTAAAACTCCCAATATTCTTGATACTAACGGCCATAATTTCTTTGGCGATGGTTACACCTTTGTCCCCGGAAAAGATGAAGTAATTCGAGAAGGCACTGCCGGTTATATCATCAGCTTTGGCGATGGTTTATACCGCGCTTTAGATGCAGTGGAACGCTTAAAACAAGAAGGGATCGACGTGGGTTTAATTAATAAACCGACTCTCAATGGGGTGGATGAAGAAATTATCGCTAAAGTTGGTAATTCTCCCTTTGTTTTAGTGGTAGAAGCATTTAACCGTCGCACGGGTTTAGGTAGCCGTTATGGTTCTTGGTTACTCGAACGCGGTTTAACTCCTAAATACGCCTATATCGGTACTCACCACGAAGGTTGTGGCGGTTTATGGGAACAGTTCCCCCACCAAGGTATTGACCCAGTTGGTATCATCAGTAAAGTTAAATCTTTAATCGCTTAGATAGTATTTTAGGGGGGAATTAATCAGTTATCAGTTATCAGTAATCAGTTATCAGTGAACATCTTTAATAATTAAGTAGGTAGGTGTTAAAAATTATTAGACACCCCCCTTATCAAGGGGGGCAGGGGGGATCCCCCCGCCTATCAGCACCCCCCTTATCAAGGGGGGCAGGGGGGATCCCCCCGCCTATCAGCACCCCCCTTATCAAGGGGGGCAGGGGGGATCGAACCTAAAATTCATTTTTAATTTAATTATAACCAGCTACTTAAGATTTTAGCTTGGTTGAGAATCCGAGCATTTGTACTAAAATTTCCAAGACGCAGTTTAAATCCCTGACAGCTTATAAACTTTAGCGGCTTAAATCGCACCATTGAGGGGAAATCCCCCTGAACTAGGTACGGTAAGCCCCTAGAAGCCAACAAACCGGTCAATCTAGAATAGTCTCAAGGGTATAAAAGTAATCTCTTATAGAAAATGCAGCCAACCAATCCACAACAATTTACGGAAAAAGCTTGGGAGGCAATCGTCAAAACGCCGGACATTGCCAAACAGAACAGCCAGCAACAAATCGAAAGCGAACATCTAATGAAAGCCCTTCTTGAACAGGAGGGATTAGCGGGCAGTGTCTTTAGTAAAGCTAATATTAGTCTAGCCCGTTTGCGGGATCGCACCGATGACTTTATCCGTCGTCAACCGAAAATCTCTAACCCCGGCGACTCGATTTATTTAGGTCGTAGTTTAGATAGTTTACTCGATCGAGCGGAAAATTATCGTCGAGAATTTGGAGATGACTTTATCTCGATCGAGCATTTAATTTTAGGTTACGCTAAAGATGATCGCTTCGGTAAAAATATTTTTCAAGAATTCGGACTTACGGAAAACAAACTCAAAGAAATTATTCAACAAGTCAGAGGTAGTCAAAAAGTGACCGATCAGAATCCAGAAGGCAAATACGAGGCCCTAGAAAAATACGGACGGGATCTCACCCAATTGGCACGGGAAGGTAAATTAGACCCCGTAATTGGACGGGATGACGAAATCCGTCGCACCATTCAGATCCTCTCGCGTCGGACTAAAAATAACCCAGTTTTAATCGGGGAACCGGGAGTAGGAAAAACAGCCATTGTCGAAGGATTAGCCCAGCGGATTATTAACCGCGATGTGCCAGAATCTCTGTTAGATCGGACTCTCATTTCTCTCGATTTAGGTGGCTTAATTGCGGGAGCAAAATATCGCGGAGAATTTGAGGAAAGATTAAAAGCTGTCCTCAAGGAAGTCACCGATTCCCAAGGCAATATCATCATGTTTATTGACGAAATTCACACCGTTGTCGGTGCGGGAGCCACTCAAGGGGCAATGGATGCGGGCAATTTATTAAAACCAATGTTAGCCCGGGGTGAATTGCGTTGTATCGGGGCCACTACCCTCGATGAATACCGCAAATATATCGAAAAAGATGCGGCGTTAGAAAGACGCTTCCAAGAGGTTTTAGTAGATGAACCAAATGTGGTCGATACTATTTCAATTCTTCGCGGTCTTAAAGAACGTTATGAGGTGCATCATGGGGTAAAAATTGCCGATAATGCTTTAGTAGCGGCGGCACTGCTTTCTAATCGTTATATTAGCGATCGCTTTTTGCCCGATAAGGCCATTGATTTAGTTGATGAAGCGGCGGCCAAATTGAAGATGGAAATCACCTCTAAACCGGAAGAACTCGATGAAATTGATCGCAAAATTCTTCAGCTAGAAATGGAAAAACTTTCCCTACAACGGGAATACGATCCAGCTTCGCGAGAACGGTTAGAAAAGTTAGAAAAAGAACTGGCTAACCTCAAGGAAGAACAATCGGGATTAAATGCCCAATGGCAAGGGGAAAAAGAGATTATCGATAAAGTTCGTGGGGTTAAAGAAGCGATCGAACAAGTTAATCTAGAAATTCAACAGGCCGAACGAGATTATGATTATAATCGCGCCGCCGAATTAAAGTTCGGAAAATTAACTGATCTGCAGCGGCAAATGTCCGCCCTAGAAACTCAATTAGCCGACAAACAAACCACCGGTAAAAGTTTATTAAGGGAAGAAGTTCTCGAATCGGATATCGCCGAAATTATCTCGAAATGGACGGGAATTCCTCTCAATAAATTAATCGAATCGGAAAAAGAAAAACTCCTCAATCTGGAAGACGAATTACACGAAAGTGTCATCGGTCAAGAGGAAGCGGTCACAGCCGTGGCCGAAGCGATTCAACGTTCCCGCGCCGGTTTATCGGATCCCAACCGTCCCACGGCCAGCTTTATTTTCCTCGGTCCGACGGGTGTTGGTAAGACAGAATTGGCGAAAGCTTTAGCGCGCAATCTCTTTGACACGGAAGAGGCTCTAGTTCGCATCGATATGTCGGAATACATGGAAAAACACAGCGTTTCCCGTCTCATGGGTGCGCCTCCGGGATACGTCGGCTACGATGAAGGAGGACAATTAACCGAGGCAATCCGGCGTCGTCCCTACTCTGTCATCCTCTTTGATGAGATTGAAAAAGCCCATCCCGACGTTTTTAACGTTATGTTACAAATCCTTGACGATGGGCGCTTAACCGACTCTCAAGGTCATCTGGTTGATTTCAAAAATACCATCATTATTATGACCAGTAATATCGGTTCTCAATACATTTTAGACGTGGCTGGTGATGAGTCTCGTTACGAGGAAATGCAGGCCCGGGTGATGGAAGCAATGCGGAATAGTTTCCGTCCCGAATTCCTCAATCGTATCGATGAAACGATCATTTTCCATAGTTTACAAAAAGCGCAACTGCGATCGATTGTCAAACTACAGACAGCCAATCTCAGCGATCGCTTGATGGAACAAAAATTAGCCCTGAAACTTGCCGATATTGCTCTCGATTATCTAGCAGAAATTGGTCACGATCCAGTGTACGGTGCGCGACCCTTAAAACGGGCAGTACAAAGATATGTGGAAACTCCGATCGCTAAGGCAATTCTGCGCGGCGAATTCAAAGGGGGAGACACGATTTTTGTCGATGTGGCCGATGAAAGATTGACCTTTAAACGGTTAGCTTCCCAAGTAGTAACTGCTTAATTAAGTAGGGTCTGCTGAAAAAGTTTTTCCCGGTGGCAGGGTGTGGGGTGTGGGGTGTGGGGTGTGGGGTTTTACTCATTTTCAGGTGGTCAATTACCTAATTTTCAGGAAAAAAGTCCAGGAATTTTCCCCCCAATCACTCCAAAGTTCGGCACTTTTTGAGGTCAAAAAAGTCTAAAAACCTTATCCAACAAGGTTTTTAGATTTACTCAGCAAGCCCTAGCTAATCAAATAGTTGCTAATTCCTGAACATCGAAATCTGATTGCAACAGTTGAATGAGAGCGGCACAACGATAGACCATAGCAGCACGACTATCTACCCCTAATTTGGCAAAAATTCGCCGTAAATAGCTGGCAACAGTCCATTCACTAATATGTAAGCGATGGGCTATCTGTTTATTAGCCTGTCCCAAGGCCACTAGGGTGGCAATTTGTAGTTCTCTTTCCGAGAGAAGTTGGGCGATTTCTTGGGCAGAAGATTTAATTTGACCGGATACATCGAGAATAATAAAATATTGACCGTTGACTTCAAATTGATCCACCTCAACAAAAGATTTTTTTAATTCTTTTAAATAATTTTTTTCCTGATCTTCCTTTAGATGGATGATATAGTAGTGATGATCGTGCTTATAAATTTCTGAAACTACTTGATAGGACACATCGGTGAACAAAGAGCCAAGATTTTGCTGATGCTGGTTATTCATTGTCTTTTCTCTCCTAACTTGTTTTCTGGCTAAATAAAAGCTTCGTCTATCTGAAAAATAGGAAACAATCAATAAAAGTAGGTGCAAGACGGTCTTGTCAAGATTACAGTAATATATTTCTGCCAATAATTGGGCTAATCTTAACATTTAATTTGGGAATATAGATTAGGAAAAATCGAGTTTTTAACCAAGACGAAGCTCGATCATTGTAAAATTTTCCAGAAAAACTTGCCAATAAATTAGAAAAACTTAACAATAATTGAGTTTCTAGCTCAACCATAAAAAATTAAGTGCGACTAACAGAAACTTCCCCAGACCGAGGGGTAATACCAGAAAAATTGACCAGAGGAGAATAGACTTGGGCGGGGGGTAGCGATCGCAAATTAAACAGAGCGGCAAAATTAGCCCTGCTATCGTAGAGAGGTTGTAAACGTTGGCAGGAACCCGTTAGTAAAGGCATAACCCCAGGACCATGACCACTGACCGTACTATCGCCATGGACGATAATCCCGAAAGTAATCCGACCTTGACGGTAACTAGGACCGTGACGGGTATCCGCCGAGCCAATGGCAACCAAATCGCCAAATCGAAGAGTATCAAGACGATAGCGGCGGCGAAGTTGCGGATCGAATAGCTGGATATCATAATCACCACGCCAGACCGTATTTTTGCCTAATCCCGAACCCATAGCAGCAGCAGGGACAAAATGAGTCACGGGTACTTGTAAAGTGCGGTCGCCAGGAATTAAACCCCAACGTCGCAGAAAATCGGGGGAACAGTTAAATAAACGCAGATCCGGATAGTCTAATAATTTTAACCCCAAACCATAACTATAGATTTGCACTCGATCGCCGATCCGTAGGCGACGCAAAACCGCAGGGGGAAAATCTACCAAAACATGGTCCACTCCGCCATGTTTTCCCGTCACCAGACCCGATTGACCCGTGGCAGGTCCAGTAATCACCCTAGCGCGATTGCCCAAACAAGCATAGGTAATCAGGGCAAGATTCGGGCCGCGACGACTGCCGATAATTTCCCGACTATTATTATGGAGAGCCACCCCCGGCTCAATATGATCCCCCATTAAACCCACACAGCGATCGCCAACCCGTTGATTGAGGACAATTCCCCCAGTGGCCGGAAGGATTCGGGGTATGCCATCATGACCGATGCGATAGGGATTAGCCTGACCGACCGGATGGGCAATTTGACCGGCAACGGCCACCATTACTAAGTCTGGTTGGTTAATACGCAGAGAATTGGCACTATCTGGTCGTGAATTATTCATATATCAGTTATCAGTATTCTAAAATGGAAGCATGGGATTTTTGCTTGAATCTATGACTGCAACACTGCTCGCACCACCGGCTGAAATAATTCACCTGTCCGGGATTAGCTGGGAAACCTACGAAACGCTGCTAGAAGAAATGAGCGATCGCCGTCTGCGGCTGACCTACAATCGTGGCAATTTAGAAATCATGGCTCCTTCCCCAGAACACGAATTTAGTAAAACCCTCATCGGTCGCTTTGTCGAAACCCTAGCGGAAGAATCAGCAGTCCCGATTTATCCCCTTGGTTCTACCACCTTTAAACGCCCTAAATTGAGTGGTGCAGAACCGGATGAATGCTTTTACATTGATAATATTGAGGCGGTTCGGGGGAAAAAGCGACTGGACTTCAATGAAGACCCTGCACCAGATTTAGTCATAGAAATTGATGTCACCAGCAGTTCTCAAAATCGCCTTCAGGTTTATGCAGATCTAGGCGTGGCAGAGGTTTGGGTTTATAATGGGGAATCTCTGGTTATCCAACAATTACAAAATGGCACTTATATCACCTCCCCAACAAGTCAGTTTTTTCCTAATTTACCCATCTTAGAAATTGCTATATTTTTACAACAAGCTGGCCAGACAGATTACCTAGAGTTAGTAAAAGCATTTCGGAATTGGGTAAGAAGTCAGTTGGAAAAATAAAAGGAAGGTTTTTCAACGTTAAATCTCATACCAAAATCCCCTTGCACCCTGCCAAAAATCAATTTTTTCTCCCCTAGTTTCTGACCAGTCTTCTAATTCCAATTCGCTCGCAGAAATATCTTCGGACCAACTGGGAGGAGGATCGATCCTGATTGCTTCCGGAACTACTAAATGCAGAACCACTGGGTGGAATCCCATCCAGAGCAATTTGGAGACTCCAGACTGGATGAATAACTGGCGTAATTGTTCCCGTTCCAAAGCAGCGATCGCATCTTGTTGGTCAATTTCCTGACAGTTGATGCCCCAACTCTCCAAGGTAGAACAGATTACTGGGGGTAAGTTGCGGGCCCGATCTTCCGGGGAGCGATGGGTTAGGATAAAGGCCGACCCCAAGGCGGCACTCAAAGCGATCGCATCTCGGAAAGCATAGCCGAGCAGATCAGTGTGAATTTGTCTATCCAAACTGCGGGCTAACCATTCCCAACGACTGACTAAACTGCTGTCGGTTTCTTTGGGCAAAAGGGATTCACCAAGCCCATCGCCGATCCAAAATAGATAATGATTTCCTAAATCCGTCTCTAGTCGCAGTCTTTCCCATTCCCGCAAAGTGCGACGGGTTTGAGAAGAAAGTTCCGGAGTAAGAAGGGGTGGGGAATTGCCCTTCTCTGGGGACGCTTCTAGCCAAGGCCGCCAGCGATCGAAAACATCGCTATTATCAATTAGATGCCAAAATTCTCGCGCTATCCATAATTCGAGAAATCGTCCTAATTGTTTGACCAGGAGCAGACCATAATCCGATAAGGCTAGGTTGGGATCGAGGACACAAGACCAACGGCGTTGATTGAGGTTAATGGAGAAATCGGGCAAAAGAGTGGCACTCATCGGGACACCTCTAAAATAATAGCGTTACACCCCAGCAGACTCCGAACCGATAACACTGCGTAGCGCCGGAGTTACCCCCGGAAAGGCCCGGCCTTCGGGAGTCATGCGATAGGCAGCCAACCAAGCTTCCGAATGGGGGCCCATGGGTCTGAGTTCCGATTGGAATAAAATCGGGTCGAGGGCGGTTTTAAAGTCGTTATCGGCGACAAATTGCAGAATCCGACGACCGCTTTCCGCCATTTTTGCCCGTTGGGAAGGTTCGGCAATACCCCCCAGATAGCGATTGGAGACGATTTCGATCACATCCCATTTGGTATTAGCATCGAAGGCTTTTTTGATATCGGCTGCATCCAAAAGGTTGAGAACCGTATTGAGATAATGTCCCGTTTCCATCGTCAGGGCCAAAATGTTACCGTAGGTGGAGCGATCGAGAGCATAGCGCAGATCTAAGCCGATGCGTTGAACCGTGCCGATACTGCCAAAGGGTCGCTGTTCAATGAGAGTGCCGCCGCGAATTACTTCCCCGATCAATAAATCCCGGAAATATTGGGCAACGGCTACCATAAACCCGACTAATTGCCGATGAAAATTGCGGTTAATGATCGCCCCCGAAGCTGGTTGGGCATTGCCGTAGTTAAAGGCGCGACGATAGGCCATCATCCGATCGCGGATCGTGTAGCGCAAAGGTTTCCATTTGTCAAGTAAATATAGACCTCGCGCCCCCGGTCCCCGTTGAATCCGCATCCGTCCCTCTCTAAACAGACGCTGCAGCACTTGGATGACTTGAAAAACTTTCATCCGTTCGTGTTGGTAAATATAGTACAGTTCGGCGGCGGCGTGCAGTTGACTAGGAACGACGGAATCATCGAAATCCGGCTGGATATAGGGATAGGAAACGTTCTCGAAGGGAACCGGTCCTTTGGGTCCAAATCCAATTAAATCGAGGAAACTATCGGGACTACTGGAACCGTCGGCAGCCCCCTTGAGTAGTTCACCGAAACGGTCTTCCAGTTGCTGTTCGTACTGTTGGCGCTCTTCCGGGGGCATCGCTCCTAATTGATCTCTCAAAAAGGTTGCCCACAAGCGTTGAATGGTTTCTGTGGTGTTGTAGGTCATGGTTGCAGTCCTTGAAGTGCTTTAATTATTTCGAGACAAAGTGTTGAAGGATCAAAAGCCGCAATTTCTGGAGTTGGATCAGGCGTTGGTAGCGCAGGGCGGGCTTATTGTCCCGCAAGGGTTCTGAGGCACTCCTCGCCAGTTCTTGATTGAACAAATCTTTATGTTCGGCTAATTTGGTTTGCAGGGCTTGCAGTTGTTTTTCTAGGTGATCTAAATTGGCAACGTCCAGATACTCTTGTGTCAAGCTGGCTTCAACTTGACTGAGTTCGTGAAGTAAGGGCAGGGCTGGCGCTAGGTTTTCCTCTGTCAGTTGCTCCTCTAAAGAAGTAGGAAATGATTCTGGCCGTGGTGGTGCTGGGGGAGCGGCTTGTTGTCTGGCTTCAGGGGATTCAACCGCAAAAGAACCCAACAGTTCCATACACAAATCCTGGATCGTTGAAGCAAAATCCATCCATTTTTGTTCGCCTTCCTCTTTTTCTTGTAGAGTTGGTTCACCTAAAGATTCGGAGCTTAAACCGATAGACTCTACAGGCGTTTCAAAGATAGATGTAAATCGCTTTTCAAGTTCATTTTTTCCACTGTATCCCTTCATTGCTTGATCCCATAATTTCGATTGCCGCATATTGTTCATCAAACAACCCATCCTGTCTCGTTTATTGCGACACAGCCACCACCAGATAAAGATATTGAGGTTAATGAGGAGTATGTAGACAGAGATATTGATGGAAATGTTTGGAGCAGGTACTTTCACAGATAGCTGCAAATTGTTAATAGCATTGGCGATATCTGCTAATCCAGCTGTTGTCATATTTGCGGAATTTGTGTTGTTTCCTGCTTCCTCGCCAACACTTAGCGCTAGTTTTGCATCAGCAAGGCTCAGAATTGCCTCAGTAATGCCTTGAATCCTCTTGTGAATTACTGTGTTAGGTTTTGGTATAGTTTCTCTTTTCGTACTAGGTGTCATCATCCGTACTCTCCTGCTTAAAAACTCTAAGTTTATGGGTTCTTCGATTAGTTCGCTCTAGATAAAAAACAATTGACAAAAATCGCTAAATGCCTTTCTCTATAAGGGTTCCATCCCTTATAACCCCCGTCCATTGCATAACACAAACCGAAGAGCCAGTTTATGAATCGGTGATCAATAATTGTCATGGCTTAGTTAATGGATTGTCATTAACTAAATCATCAAAATCTTCAGCAAGATTTTGGGCTGACTCGCCTAGTTTAGGACTGAGCTTATCAGCAACAATCTTCAGGCTTTCTTCGTAGTTACTGGGTAACTCAAATTTAACTTCAAGATCGATTGGGTTATCATCTTCTTGTTTCCCTAAAGCTCTCTGTAAAGCTCGATTAATTAGGCTGTTCATGACATTAAATACTCCTGATACTGAGTGGTTATTGTTTGAATTATTCCATCGAACATTCCTAAATGGTATGCACGACGGAGCCATCGTTTGCACCAGATTTTCCCAACGACCTTCCATGTCTTTTTGAACTTGTAATTCTTGGCAAACTAAGTCTCTGATTGTTTTGTCATTGTTAGGAAGTGCTGCTAGTACATTCGTGTCAGAGGGTTCATCGTTTCCAGAAGAAACATAAAGATCCTTGCGAATCTGCAAACAACTTTGATAAATGAGATGATTGAGGTACTGTTGGGAATTACCCTGTTCGCCAGGTAATAAACCGTCGTCATTCGCGGTCTCATTTTCTAGGAGACAGCGACCTCGCTGAGGGTTTCCAATACTTTTAGTAGGAAATAGGAAAACATCAACGATGTAGCTATAGGCAACTGCCCGTTTTTCTGGCGATTTCTTCAGAGGATCGTTAGTATCTTGCGTCCCCACAGCATAGAGGTCGATCGCGCGATCAAGATCGTAAAGAATTTTATCGAGAACGATTTGGCAGAGAACTGTTTTAGAAGTACAGCCACATTGCAAATAGCAGTCCAGTTTATCCGCAAGCTGATTGCGCTCAATGATCAGCCGTAGCAGCCTTTCTTCAGCTTCATCAAAGGCGGACATCCCATACAGGCCATAGAACAAAATCGGCGGTCGGGCAATCCGCAGCAACCGGAATCCACCGGATGGCTCGAAACCATCCACAAAAAGCTGCAAAGCTTCCAGAAAAGCAGTCAGAGGTGGAGCAGCAGGATAGATCAAGTTCTTACCAACTATGACTAGGCGGCGCAGGCGTTCGACATCCAACTGTGCTGTTGCCCCTAATTGGCGCAAACCGGCGACACTACCCTGACCAGACCTTTGAATGAGCGCATCCATGACGCGACTTAACTCGCCTTCAACCAGGAGAGCGCGAAGATCGCCTTGTCCCTGTTCTTCCAACCGTTGGAAAAGCTGGCGGTAGGCATCGATCCCTCTGGGCCATTCGTTGGGAGCATAAGCCTCTTGAGTTGCCCCGACTAAATTCCGCAGGGCATAGATAACAGCATCCCGGCGCACTTGTAACTCGCTATAGGGAGCCTGTAAGAGATAACGACCGCCGAAGCCGACATTAGAGAGTGCTTCACCCATCATCACAAATAAGACGGAAGCCACTTCATCCAAACTCTGAGCGAACTTGCGATAGATGAGGCTCATGGTAGGAGTCAGCGCCCCAACCAGCCGCGCCAGGCGAGCATAATCCCCCAAGGTGCGACGGATGCCGAAGGTTTTATCCCGCTGTCTGGGATCGAGGGCAAAACGAGCCGAATTCACCCCTTCCTGAATGGCAGAACGAACTGCCATCGCCCAGCCTTCCAATTCTGGGGTCACGTCCTTGAGGATGGAGTTGGTGGTCAGTTCCTGCAAATCCCGCTCCACATCATTGATCGCTTGCTGCATTTCTGCATCGGAGGATGTGGGGGCTTGCTGCAGGGGCATCGGTGTACCAGAAGCCAAAAGAAAGGGAACTCCCTCCGCCTCCTTGTTGATGGCTAATGCTCTAGGATTGTTTTTATAGCGGTTTAGTAATGCCTCTGCTATCTGTTTGGCATCATTGGGATCGCTGACTTTTAATTCTCGCCGCAGAAGATTATCCAACGCCATACGAGAACTACTGTTCGCCATCAGGCCATTATTTTTGGCCATGGCACTACTATAATTAAACGGATTGCCAGATGAAGTGTTCATAATTTATCAGGGCAAGGAAAAAAGGTGTTGGGTTTTTTTCAGTGATCAGTTATCCCCTATATTCCTAAGTTTTCAGAGCAAAGCGGCTTGTATTTCTTTAAAACTGGGTGAAGATGGGGGAATAGGGGAGGTAAGATGATTAATAACCCGATTGGATAACTGACGGGCGGGAATTTGACCAGTAGCGAGGGCATAACTAGCGGCGCTGACCAGAAATCGCGGCGGTAAATCGGGGGGAACCCCTCCTTGAACTAATTGTCTAGCACCGGCTTGAATCGCTTTTTCATCATCTTCAGAAAAAGGAATAATATCGGCCAGGGCCTGTTGGGCGAGATTGCGACGGGTTTGATAGGCAATTTCATCCACCAGATGGGGAATCAATAATTCCGAGGTGGTTAACAGACGTGCCGGCAGACGGTGAAAACGATTAGGGTTATAGAGTTGCTGCCAAACCGAGCGTAGGCGATCGCCTTCTTGACCAAATCCCATCCGTCGCAACATTTCCGCTAAGATCAAAATTCTCAGATATGCCGTCGGGTGCGCTCCTCCAGGACGATAGGTAAGGGTACGGGGAGCGGGATGAGCCAGAAAAAGTGCCATTCCCCAGGCTGCGGCTGGACCGGCTAATAAAATCGCCGCTAAATCGGCAAAAACTTCCTTATGCCAGCGTCCGTAGATGCGAGTAATACTGGGGTCGCCACTGGTGCCGAGAATGCGACGGATCACCGCTTGACGATTTTCCTGCCAGATACCCAGATCCGCTTGCAGATTGTGGGCTACTTCGTGGATAAAGACCGGTTGCCAAGGATTATCTCGATCCCAAGGAATGCGGATAATCGGGAAGGGATTAGGTTCTCCCAAAAGACGAGTCAGCAAAACTCCACGACGCATGGTAGCAGGTGAGAAACCGTGTTCCATATAACACAAGGGTTTGAGCATCGGTGCGCGAAATAACCCCGGAGAGGACTCGCGAACGGCCCGATAACAATCGATCGCGATCAGATCATGGGCGGCGAGAGCGGCGGCAAAAGAGGAACCCCTTTGACTAAAAATTTCAAAAAATAGGCCAAAACTACGGCGAGCGCGGTCAATTTCCCGTTCTACCAGTGCTATATCGATTAAAACTCGCTCTATCGGTGACTCGTTCCACGTCCCTTGTAGATGCTGAAGACGACGTTGAATTTGGCGATCAATCTTAGCCAGACGTTGATTAGCTGCCCGAAAATGGTCAGGAGAGGGAGCGTAGGGTAAATCTTGGGGGCGAATCCCCACGGAAGCATAATTTACCCTGACTAGACGACGCGCTCGCGCCGTTAGATCTAAAATTTTATTGTGTAGAAAAGCTCTCGTTCCCATACTGCCCCCATTGCGGTTGGTTGCCTAACTGCCTTGAATCCGAATCGTTACCGGTCCGCGCAGACGATAGCTATGGCTGCGGCCGCAGGTGGGGCAAGGTCGTCCCCCGGACATTGATCGCCGGCCGGGACGGGATCTGGTAGTGAGCGGACGGGCTAAACGGCGCACGGTGCGAGGACTTTGGGCGACTCGGGCGGCGGCACGACGCACGGCAGGAGCCACAGATCGGGCGGGTAAACCTCTTTGGGCAACGGTACGACTAACACCGCGCACAATGCGAGGCACGGCTCTAGCGGCGGCCGGCCCTTGACGACGGGCGAGGGTGCGTGTAGCTTGGCTGACACTACTGACCAATTGCCGGCGAGTTTGCCGCGGTAGTCGCGAGATATTGGGCATAGCGGTCCGCAGGGCAACGGCGGAAACAAAGGGAGCGGCCGCATCGATCGCATCTTCCGTCTCGGCCAGGTCAAATAAGTCCTCCAAAGCCTCAAACTCATCGGCCTCATCAGCCAAAAGTCTTCCGGCCACGTTGGCAATACGTCCGATTAATTGCGCTTGCGGTAGGGGAATCATACTGGCGATCGGTCCGACCACGCGGGCTACGGAACCAATTCCCCGGCCCACTCTTCCAGCAACTTGTCCGACTCTGCGTCCCACATTGCGAGCGATGCGTCCCAAGCGTCGGAAAAACTCGTCCGTGTCCTCCTCGGCCAGGGCATCGGCCAGGGCATCCTCCAGGGCATCGAAACCAGAATCGTAGCCCTGTTCTCCCCAGTCTTCCATCTCGTCAAATCCCTGACCACTGCGGATTAAACCACCGATAAAGGCATCATCATCGGCTTCGGCCAGATCGTATTCCCCGAATTCATCCCCGGCATCGTAGCTATCGTAATAGTCGCCCCTTTGGGCGGGGCCTTCCACTTGATCGTAAAACAAGTCATCCATGACATCGGTTTCAAAGGCTTGATACATGATTTTTCTCTCCTAATTACAAGGGCAGAAATAGCTATAGGCGCGTGATCATAATTTCCACCGGTCCTTGTAGTCTTAGGCGCTGGGGCAGACCACCGCGACTGGGGCCGGGGCGAACAGAAGTTCTTCTCATCCCCGGGGCGGGACGGGATAACTGCCGTACTAAACGGGGTTGCGCCGCCACTCTCGCCCCGGTTTGTCGGATAGCTTGCGGTAAGCGACTGGGGGATAAACGACGACGAGCGGCGGTTTGTCCGACACTCTGAGCTATCCTCGGCAAAGCTCGCAGGGCAGCCGATCCCTGACGGCGGACTAGATTTCGAGCCACTTGGGTGGTACTGTGAACGATCTGACGACGGAGAGGACTACTGAGGGCGGCACGGCGCAGCACCGGTCTAACCATAGTGCGGGCCGCCATACCAGCTAGTACGGGTAAAGCCTCATCTAGCTCCTCATCGGCAAATAAATCGGCTAAGTCTTCTAGGGCATCCAATTCATCAAAGCCCTGGGCGGCATACTGTTGCAGCAGCGGCGCTACTTGCCCCAAAATGCTGGCCAAGGGATTGGCAGCGCGTCCGGCACGTCCCGCCACTCGCTGCACTTGGCCTGCCACTCGCTGCACCTGTCCAGCTACTCGTCCGGCAGTTTGGACCGCCCGTCCCACCCCCCGGGCTACCCGGCTGGCAGTGGTGGCTCCCCGACGGGCTGCCCCCGCCACCCGGCTAATTCCTCCTAATAATTGTCGGAAAAATTCATCGCTGTCTTCCGCGTCTAGGGCATCGGCAACGGCTTCTTCTAGGGCATCCCAATCATTGACTCCGCTATCGATGAGGTAATCATCGCCGAAATCTTCCCCTAATTCCGCCTCGTATTCGTCTTCTCCCAGAAAGCCCTCTCCTCCCAGATCTTCCCATCCTAATTGGTCTTCGCCAAAACTGTCTTCGGCTTCAAATCCTTCAAAACCTTCGCTTTCCATACCTTCCCAAGCATCGAAGGCTCCCTCATCGGCAAAGGAGGAATTAGCGGCTAAGTCCTCCATAACATCACTTTCAAAAGGCTGATCCATATAAGTACCTTCCTGAGCGCAAGTAGTCGCTAAAATGTCGATAAAATTAAGAACAATTTCGACAGGATTAGGTCTGACCTAACCTTGTCTGTCTTCTCGTATTCCACATCGAGAGCTAGAGCGAGATCTTGCTAAGGAGTATTTTGCTATCTAGCTCTCTATTACTGTTTAGGATAGATTGTTCCTCTCCCTCTTACCAGTCACACGATCTAGGTCACTTATTTGGTGTAACTCATTTAAGGGACGTTGTACCAATTTCAATAGTCGTGACTGACATCTGCAAGCCCAATTCTTCTCTCAGAGCGTAATTGCGCCTTAGAATAGACCTCTTGCAAAAATCAAAAATTGTTGTGAGGGTTAGGAGTCAGTAGCCGGTCGTCAGTAGTCAGGAGAATTAAGAATGAATAATAATCAATTAAATGCTCTATTTAGTGATTTGATGCAATTTTATGCCTATTTTTCTCATTTTTGAACCATCAAAAATTAATTATGCAAAAGTAATGACCAACTAAGTCTGTCATTACTTTTGCAAAATGATATTAGACTTCCTCTAAAAAATTTTAAAACCTCTGGTTGAGTCAGCATTGTCCGAGTCAGCCGTCAAAAGGAAAAAATACAGATCAAAGAGTTTTTGAACTGACAGAAACCTTATTTATCGGACAAAATGCCTGAATTTACTAAACCGGGAAGTCTCCTCTCTCCTGAATCGGTAAGAAGTCTTTGTTTTGAGTTGTCGGTCGTCAACACCAAATTAGGTTACACTTCATCGACCCGAAGGTTAATGCGGATGGAGGGACTCGAACCCACACATCGAAAAGATACTAGAACCTAAATCTAGCGCGTCTACCAATTCCGCCACATCCGCAAATATGTCAGCATACCTCATCATAGCATAAGATACTATAGGAAAGATAAAATTTTTTATTCTTAATAATTTTATGCTCTTAGGTTTTGTCTTTCAGTCCCCCGGCCCGATCCTCTGGGAGATCGGACCGATTTCGGTGCGCTGGTATGGATTTCTCATCGCTATGGCGGTATTATTGGGTGTCACCCTCTCCCAGTACCTCGCCCAAAAAAGAGCGATCGATCCCGATTTAATCGCCGATTTGGCCATTTGGTTAGTAGTGGGGGCCATACCTGCAGCCCGTCTGTACTATGTTCTCTTTCAGTGGCAAGAATACGCGCAAAATCCTGCTGATATTATCGCCATTTGGAAGGGAGGTATCGCCATTCACGGGGCAATTATCGGGGGTTTGCTGGCAGCCCTAATTTTTGCCCGCATTAATCGGGTTTCTCTTTGGCAATTACTCGATCTGGTGGCCCCTTCAGTTATTCTCGGTCAAGCGATCGGACGTTGGGGTAACTTTTTTAATTCGGAAGCTTTTGGCAGTCCGACTAATTTACCTTGGAAGTTGTTTATTCCTCCCGCTAGTCGTCCTTTAAAATATATCACCGTCGATTATTTTCACCCCACCTTTCTCTACGAATCTCTCTGGAATCTGACAGTTTTTGCCCTACTCATCTATCTATTTTTCTGGGGTTTAAAACACCCTAGTAAATTAAAAATTGGCACCCTTACCCTAGTCTATTTTATCGCCTACAGTCTAGGTAGATTCTGGATCGAGGGGCTACGCACCGATAGTTTAATGTTTGGGCCTCTAAAAATGGCGCAAATAATTAGTTTAGGAGCGATCGCTATCGGTATTTTCGGGTTATTCTGGTTATATAAACTGCAGCGTCCTTTACCGGATGTGGTGGCGACCGTCAGTTATAATCAAAAGTTACCCTAGCTAACCCTGACAATGGATCTAGTAACGATTTTTCAACAGGTTTTAAACGGTTTATCGATCGGTAGTGTCTATGCTATTTTTGCCCTCGGTTACACTTTGATTTTTTCCATTTTAGGGATTATCAATTTTGCCCATGGCGCAATTTTTACCCTCGGTGCCTATTTTACCTACGCTCTAGCGGGGGGAGTTTTCGGGTTTAATGGTTTATTGGCTAATGCCAAATTACCCTTTTCCTTACCCTTTTTTTTAGCACTCTTGCTAGGCTGTATCCTTTCAGGTTTCACCTCGGTTCTTCTGGAAAGATTGGCCTTTAAACCCCTCCGGGTACGGGGTTCCGATTCTCTCTTAACTCTGGTTTCTAGCCTAGGGGCAGCCGTGGTGATTGTCAATGTCATTCAATACTTATTCGGGGCAGAAATTTATACTTTTCCCGATGGGATTTATGGCAATCTTCCCCCCGCAATTAATTTCGGTACAGCCGATCGCCCCGTGGCAATTCGCACAATTCAGATTATTATTTTTCTGGTTTCAGCAGTTATGGTGGCTTTGCTAACTTATTGGGTTAATTTCACCAAAATGGGCAAAGCTTTACAAGCGGTAGCTGAAGATGTCACCACGGCCAGTTTGTTGGGGATCAATCCCGAAAAATTTATCGTGATTACCTTTTTTATTAGTGGTGCCTTGGCAGGTTTAGCAGGAACTTTAGTCGGTTCTAGTGTTAGTATCGCTGGCCCCTATTTCGGTATTGCTTTCGGATTAAAAGGTTTAGGAGTGATTGTTTTAGGGGGATTGGGAAGTATCCCCGGAGCAGTAATCGGTGGTTTATTATTGGGTATTGCCGAAGCTTTTGTTCCCGCAGAATATTCCGGTTATCGAGAGGCGATCGCTTTTGCTATTCTCTTTATTATGTTGTTAGTTCGTCCCCAGGGTTTACTAGGCAGAAAGTTAATTCAAAAAGTCTAATTCGGTTTAATTGTCTGCGAGAAAAACTGTTTTTCCCGACAAAGAAGATTGATAGGCAGCGTAGGCCACTTCTAGGGCATAAAGACTGGCTTGGGGAGTAACATAAAGAGGAACCCGATCGAACAGATAATCTAGCACCATGGCGGTATCTTTGGCAAAAAGACCGCGACGGGTTTCCACTTCTAAAGCTTGGCTACCTTCACTATTAATTAACTGCCCTGTTTCCCCTTCAAAAATTAAGCTGCCCCCCTCGCCATGAATAGTGAAAGTTCGCTCATTTTGCCAAAAAACGTCCCCTTTACCGTAGGTAACTTCAGCAATTAAGCCATTTTTAAATAATAACTGCGCCTCACACAAACAGGCTAGAAAATAATCGGATTCCGGGGCATTCCAATAACGACAATGACAGGATACGGACTCCACTTCCCCAAATAAATTAGTAAAGCGATGGATACGAGAAAGGGCAGCGATCAAAGGAAAACCGAATAAATCCCGATGAAATGTCCAGCGCCGGGGTGCCGGTCTGCCGGGGGCGATCGTGGTATAACGGGCTAGGTGGATATTGCCGAGGGTGGCTAAATACTGCTGTTGGGTTTGATGCAGTCCCCCCAAAAGTTCAATATGTTCGACGTGCAGTAATTTCTTCTCGGTTTCGGCTAGGGTGATTAATTCTGCTGCCGCTGCCGGGTGGAAAGCCAGGGGATACTCGACGATAACGTGCTTACCGGATTTTAAAGCAGTACGGGCGATCGAGGCATGGGCCTGATTAACGTTGGCAATGACAATCAGATCGAGATCAGGATGACTGGCCAGGCTTACTGCCGAATCTAGGGCAGAAATTTGGTATTTTTGCGAGAAATTAGCGATCGATTCGGCACTATTACCGCTAACATACAAAAGCTGGGCGCGATCATCCGCTTGCAAGCTTTCAGCGCGACGTTGAGCGGCGAACCCTGTGCCAACTATACCAATTTTTAGGGGACGATGAGAAGTCATCAGGGGCATTCTGGCGACATTAATTATCGGGAAGTGGGGTGCGGGGTGTGGGGTGCGGGGAGATAGGGAGATAGGGGAATTTCAACTAATACCCCAAAACCCTAAAACCCCAACTCTCAACTCCTGAATACTTTCTACAGCAATTCTGCTTTTCCTAGCTTTATCTTTACAATCAACTCATATATTATCCCAAAAATAGCGCCCGAAAAGATGTGCAGGGGTGAATTCAGATTTTGAATGGGCAAAGCCAATTTTTGGCTCCTGTTTAGGACCTAGAGCTTCTAAACCGCGATCGGTTGTCGGGGAGCATGACGACGAGGGGAAACCACCACGGGAGTGGGCGACACTGCACAGGTTAATTCTAGAGACTGTTCTAAACTAACCACCCGATTGAGTTGTTGCCATTCAGCACTAAAAGGAGGCATCGCTAGAGCGCAGGCTTTCCAATGAGCTTCGACGGGAACATCTAGTTGTTGACAAGTGCCACCGCGCCGACCCTGGGTTTGATAGTATCGGCAGTATCGACAGGAAGAGGTAAGAAAGTTTGCGGCTTGCATGGGTTAGCTTTAAAAGGAAGATGATTATAGGGAACTCAAGGGATGACTCTCTTTTCGCTCTGTGTAATATTGTCCTACCCTGTGCCAAGGGTATTTTCCTGACTACCATAGCTAGGACTGATACGCCATATAGTTTTTAGTGATCCCCAAAAAAAATTTTGTTTTTAGAATCTTTTAATAGTTACTTTGCAAAAAGCAGCACTGTCTCAAAACAGAGGAGTTAAACTCAGTTGTGGCCGAGGTTATTGGGTCTAGTATCAGCAATAACAGAACGGGGATCAAGCCTTAGCTCGATAGAATTGATGAATACAGGTTCAATTAAGACAGAAAAGATCGGCCAATTGATTCCCGACTCAAAACCACTCTTTCCACAAGACTATAAAAAAATTTAATCTTTTACCCCGCCCGACTGGGCAAAACAAAAAGCACAACATTGCCAACGCTCAAGCTCTCCGGAGGGACTGGGAGACTGACAACGAGGACAAATCGGCCAAGATCGGGTTCTATGAACTATTTTCTGGCTCCAACTCTCTAAACTGTCCGGTTGCTGGGGATTTTCTGGCGGTTTTTCCGGGGTGACATAACTAGGATGATCTCTCAGGGATTTAGGTGCGATCGCTTCTGGAGGAATTAACTGACTATCTTGCTGCCAACGGGCAGCAGAAAAGCGGATATCGCCCAAGGGAGTCTCTAACTGACTATTAAGCCGTTTTAATAAGCTATAGCGTTGTAAAGACAATTCCTGGGCTAAAGCGGCGCTACTGGTAGCCACCGATAAAACCCCGCGATTGAGGGAAAAAGGCCGGGTTTGCTCCAGCAGACGGGGATTAATAATTTTTGGCCATAATTGCAGCACTTGATCATACTGGCGATATTCTTCCCAACCCACCTGTTGAGTAATAGCCGCCAAAATTTTGTCAAGAGAATGTAAAGACATCTGGAAAATCTAGAGAGTACCACGTTAGACTAGGACGAAAAAACCCCTAAGTAGCTGGTTATAATTAAATCAAAAATGGATTTTAGGTTCGATCCCCCCTTCCCCCCTTGATAAGGGGGGCGCCGATAGGCGGGGGGATCTACCCTTGATAAGGGGGGCGCCGATCCTCCCTTAGTCCCCCCTTGATAAGGGGGGTTTCTGATAATTTTTAACGCCTACCTACTTAACCTTTCAGCATAACCTTTAATAACCCCGCCCTAGTCATCTGCCATGAAATCTGATCGATCCCCATCCTCCCAAGATTTGCCTCTCTCGATCGTCCATCAACCCAGTTCAGCTATCGATCCCGCTCAGGAACCAGAATACCTAGAAGCTTCTGTCATTAACGTCTATCCCCAAGCTAAAGATGTCTTTTTTACCCCTTGGGGTATCCGGGCAATGGTGATCTTTTTGATTGCTAATAGTCTCCTCAGTCTCAATCAATGGTTAACCAGCACCACCCCCACCCCGAGGAAAGCTGAGAATTCCCCCCGCGAGCAGCACCAAAATAACTCCCGCCACCTCGATCGATTGATAGCGATCGCTCGTCCGGTACAGAAAACTCCTCAAACCAGTCCGATCGCTAATATTCCCGCTCCTCCTGTTAAAACTAGCCCGATCGCTAACATTCCCGCCCCACCAGTGGTTCAGAGTCCCCCCACCGCCATAAATCCGACTAATGCCCTCTTACCGCCCAATCCGCCACCATCCCCAATGCCGGCCCATCAATTACCCGTCAGTAAGATCAAGCAATCTTTACCGGTCGCCCCCCCGGACCCCAGTACCCCTCCAGCATCTTCCCTAGTTTCCGCACCACCACCGCCACCGCCCCAAGTCACCCCCGCCCCCTCGACCGCGATCATTAACGAACGAATGTTGGAGGAATTGCGTCAAAGAGAAGAATCACCCGCTAATTTACCCTTTTTTCAACGGGAAAAAGCCCGTCGCTTGGCCAATCAAAACCCACAGGAGGCGGTGGAGTTAATGAAACAGTTACCGCCAGAATTACAAGCATCCCCTTCTCCCAGTAGTCCGGCACCTTCAGAAACAGCCGATCCCTCCCAGTCCCCCGTCCCTAGTTCTATCATTATTGATAGGAGCGGCACTTCGGTAAACTATTAGGGTTCCTATCGGGAGGACGGCAATGGGTTTGTTTGATCGCATGGGCCAAGCAATTCGCGCCCAAGTCAATAGTCTGATTCAGGAAAATCAAGATCCCGAAAAACTGCTGGAAAAGGCGATCTTGGCGATGGAAGGGGAATTGATGCAAATGCGACAAGCCCTGGCGGCAGCCGTCGCTACCCAGAAACGTACCGAGCGCCAACGACAACAACAGGAAAAAGCGGCCCAAACTTGGCACGAACGCGCCCAATTAGCCCTACATCACGGTAACGAGGAACTCGCCCGCCAAGCTCTCAGCCAATGGCAAACCTATCAAAGTCAGATCGCCCCCCTACAAACCTCCCTGCAACAACAGACGGCTATTATACAAAAGTTAAAGAAAGAACTCTTGACAATTGAACGCAAATATGCTGAGATGAAAGCACAGAAAAGCCTTTATGTGGCCAGATTGCGATCAGCGAGTGCCAGTCAAAAAGCCCAAGAAATTATGGGCAGTTTGAACAGCAGTCAGATGGGAACTATTTTCGAGAAATTAGAAGCAAAAGTCTTAGAAGCCGAATCCCAAGCCGATTTAATCGGGTATAAAGACCCCTTAGAGCGACAATTCCAAGATTTAGAGGGACAAAAACAAATTGAAGCGGAATTACTCAAGTTAAAACAAGAAAACTTGGATGGGTGATGTGGGGTGTGGGGTGTGGGGTGTGGGGTGTAGGGTGTGGGGTGTGGGGTGTGGGGAGAAAAAAGCTGTCTCCTGACTCTTGACTCCTAACTCCTATCCCCTATCCTAGCTCTCGTGGTTTATATTGGATAATAAGCCGTTAGGCAAGATAGGAAATTTTAAGAACAGTTAACTGATTTAGTACACACCGAGAGGAACAAGAGCGTCATGGGTTTATTCGATCGCCTTAGCCGAGTTGTCCGAGCTAACCTCAATGATATGGTGAGCAAGGCTGAAGATCCAGAAAAAATGCTGGAGCAAGCTGTCAGTGAGATGCAAGAGGATCTAGTACAGGTACGTCAAGCGGTCGCTAGAGCGATCGCCGAACAGCGACAAACGGAACAAAAATACAGCAAAGACCAGTCAGAAGCCAATAAATGGGAACAAAGGGCCAAATTAGCCCTTGCTAAAGGGGATGAAAATCTCGCCAGGGAAGCTCTTAAACGCAAGAAAGATTGCACGGAAACCGCCGCCATTCTCAAAAATCAACTGGATCAGCAAACGGTACAGGTAGATAGTCTGAGAAAAAACTTGATTGCGCTCGAAAGTAAGATTTCTGAGGCAAAAACCAAGAAAAATATGTTAGTAGCTCGCTCCAGAGCCGCAAAAGCTAACGAAGAACTCCAAAAAACCCTCGGCAGTATCAATACCAGTAGTTCCGTGGGTGCTTTTGAGCGCATGGAAGCAAAAGTTATCGAGTTAGAAGCCAGTAGTCAAGCTTACGGTGAATTGGAGGGCATTGGCATCGAACATCAATTCGCTGCACTAGAAGCGGGTAGCGATGTGGATGATGAATTAGCAATGCTGAAAGCACAAATGTCTGGCGGAGCATTACCCCCCAGCACAACTTCTAGTCAACCCACTTTACCCCAAGCAACCACCGTCAGGGATTCGGCAGTGGATGCGGAATTAGAGGAATTGCGATCGAAGTTAAAAGAACTGTAAAACTTTGAGAGCCTCGAGACGTATTATCTATGGTAAGCTAAACGGCGCTTAACCTGCATGATCCAATAGCTATAACCCTTTTGGAGTCTATATCGGTGATCCGAAGTAAAAGCCGTTTAGCTTACGTCTCTATTTATTAACCCACATTCCGCACCCTCAACTGTCACCTAAGCTGTCCCCCTCCAGAAACTTGAGTAAAAATACTTAGCTGGTGAGGGTTTTCTCGGTGGCCGCTAGGGGGGTCTTGAGACCCCTAATTATGAGAAAATAGGAATTGTTGGAAAACTTAGGCGAGTGGACTGTTCGACCATGAATCATACTAAATCCGTTGGGCAGGGCTAGGAATTATGGCTCTTCGGTAGATACTATACTGGAGACGGTTTGTGAATCTTACAAGTCTTATCCATCAAGAGTTTCAGAATCATAATCACCCCGTCTGCATAAGTCTGCATAATAAGTGCCGAAGAACCAACCATTATTACTTATTCCACAGATTTAGAACACTAGCGGAAATTAGATATGGGCAACGATCTCGCCGAAAGGAGCGAGAACCTGAACGGGTTGGGGTCGGATCGGCGCGCTCTCTACTGGTAAACGGGGAAACAACAGTTCGGCGGCCCGGTAGGCTTCCTCTAGATGGGGATAACCGGAGAGAATAAACGTCTCGATACCGAGATCTCGGTATTCGAGCAGACGGCGCGCTACCGTATCCGCATCCCCCACGAGAGCGGTTCCCGCTCCCCCGCGTACCAAACCCACCCCGGCCCAGAGATTTGGGCTAATTTCCAAGGCGGCGCGACTGCCGTTGTGCAATTGACTCATCCGCCGTTGCCCTTCCGAGTCCATGCGCGCGTAGGCGTTTTGGGCGGTAGCAATCGCTTCCTCGTCTACATAGCGGATCAATGTCTCCGCCGCCTCCCACGCTTCGCTGGCCGTTTCCCGGACGATAACGTGTAAACGAATGCCGAATCGGAGCGTCCGACCGCGGGCTTCGGCTAAACGGCGCACGGTGATGATTTTTTCGGCCACTGCGGACGGGGGTTCGCCCCAGGTCAGATAGACATCGACGTGTTTAGCGGCAATCTCGTGGGCGATGGGCGAGGAGCCACCGAACCAAAGGGGTGGGTGGGGCTTCTGTAAGGGGGGAAACAGGACTTTTCCCCCCTCGATCCGCAGGTAATCGCCTTGAAAGTCCGTGTTCGGTTTCGATAATAGTTGTCGCCACACCGTTAGAAATTCATCGGTTAGACGGTAGCGATCATCATGATTTAAATATACGCCATCTCCCGCCAATTCCACTGGATCGCCTCCCGTGACGACGTTAATTAGTAAGCGCCCCTCGGAAAGGCGATCAAAAGTGGCCGCCATTCTCGCCGCCACCCCAGGAGAAACTAACCCCGGCCGCACCGCCACGAGAAAGCGCATCTGTCGCGTGTGCGTGACGAGGGTGGAAGCGACGATCCACGCGTCCTCGCAGGAACGCCCGGTCGGTAAAAGCGCACCCGTGTAGCCTAAATCGTCTACGGCACGGGCAATCTGCAACATGTATGCGAAAGTAACGCTTCTCCCGCCGATCGCCGTTCCCAGATAACGTCCGTCGCCGTGGGTCGGGATAAACCAGAGTAATTGCATGGTCGGTATCCTTCGTGTAGAAATAATAACACATTAATTCTAGCGAAATATTGTTTTTTAAAAAGTATCATCTGGACGAAAATTTCTGTTACCATTCGCTCGGAATTTGACAGGTATAAACGGGTATCAAAGTATATCAAAAATTTTTATAGAACTTGAGCGTACCGATTAAATTTTTCCTCTGGAAAATAACCATTAGAGAGTTGGCTCGAAAAAGAAACCTGATGGAAATGGTAATCTAGTTCGAGTAAATTATAGACTAGCCGTAAAAAATAATCGTCCATCCAAAAATCTACGTCAAATAATGAGATACCGTATTGTCCATCTAACCTACGATTGAGGGTTTTTAATAGCCAAGACCATTGGGGTTTTAGGGTGGGATCGGTGTGGTTTCCAGAGGCAGGAGCGAAGAACTGAAATACCCGATCAGGACAAACCCATGTTACATCGTTTAACAACTTGATCGCTCTTGCGGAATCTGAATGAAACCAATGATTGGCGATTACCAAGTCGTGTAGGTAAGCGATAACAAGTTTGGGGTTTTCTTTGAGAAACCGCGATCGACAAACAATGCCTCTAAGGGAAGGAATTCTTAAACCGAAATTTTGATCTAGGGGTAATTTTTTGGCTGAAACGTATTCTTGAAAAATAGAAGTAAAAGTATCACAACATACATAGGCATCTATTTGCTTTTTTCTAAAGCTCATACTTGCCGTATGTGGATCTTCATTAACCAAGTGACAATCTCGACTGATCTCCAGTCCGTACAGGTTAAAAAGAGTGATAATAAATCGATGCGCGTTGGAACCAAATAAGGTGGAAATACGTTTGCCTCTTAGTTCTGGGACGGTGGCGATTGGAGAGTCTTTAGGAAGCAGAATCCTCAGATCTTCACCGAAAATATTATAAGAGGCAATCCCGATTAGTTTAGAACCGAAACTGAGATTGTTAAAAAACATAGTACCATTGTTTAAAAGAGAAATATCGTCTAAAATACAAATATCTAAATCTCCTCTTTTCATTTGTTGATTCATTTGTTCACCACAAGCGAATTCAACGATCTGTAAGGTAAAATTTCGATCGATCTCGATATTTTTCTGAAAAATTGGTTGTTCGTTGGACTCTCGCTGTAGATCGAAAACATATTTAACTCCATAGCTGGCGATAAACTGTCCGATCGAATCCCGTTGAATTCCAACTCTGAGTATATTTTCCGTTGGCAAAGTATCGCTGGCAAAAATAAGATTCGGTTGCGGGGAAATTGCTAAATCATCCTGATCGAGGCGAAAACTTCTAACCAAACTTTCTCCTAATATTAATAGCTCGCTAAAATGAGGGACGTGCAGATAGACTCCATATTCGTTGACATCCTGTATAGGTATTATCGATGCTGGATAATTCAAGAGGGAATTAAATTGGCAAAAATCAGGCAGGATAGTTGATTTATGGCTTTTTTGCACAGAATCGAGAAGTTCTTGATAACTTTCAATGATTCGTACATCCCTTAGATAGTTTAAGACAACTTGATTTTTACAAAGCTCTTGATAAATTTCATCTAAAAGAACCAAGTCGGTTGGGTTTATATCTGAGATTTTAATCAATTTTTTGCTAGGAAATAGATCATTCTTACCGAAAGAAATAAGTTGGAAGCGGTGGGTAGTTAGTCTAGTACAATGATGTTTATCTTTATAAGCGGAGAAACTGTTGAGCAGAATATCAAGGTTTTTGGGCGAGGATTCGGCCAATAAACCTTGAGCGGATAGGGAAATCTCTTGAATATTTCGACTTGGAAAGCAAAGCCGAAATCGTCGCCAGTAATGTTTTAACCAGACTTCTAAAATTAAAGGGGTAGCACCGAGAATTAAGTCTTCTCCGTCGGCACTTAAGGTCAGCTGAAACTCTCGTTGAAGGGTTTCCACGGTTTCTATCACCTGAAAGGTTTCAGAAATTAGCTTTCTACCCTGATTGGTTAGTTTGATCGAGCCAGGGGAGCGATTAACCAGCAATACTCCAAAATAATCCTCTAATTGCTTGACTTTTTTGCTAATTAATGATTGACTATAGCCCAATTGATAGGCCGCTTTAGAAAAGCTACCAGAATCATCGACCGTCTTGAGAATTTTCAGGTGATTTAGGGTAATGTCTTCCGAGGTAATTCGACTCATAATTCACCGAGAAATTAAAGGATAGGGGTGTGAGTATCGATCGATCACCTGTTGATGAAAATAGAGAGCATCTTCCCGGGTGGATTCAAACTTGAAGATAATCAGGTCAACCCCGATAGATTCGTAGTCTCTCAAGCGACGGATCACCGTCTGTGGATCGCCGACAAATCGAGCCGAGAGGCCAAGATTTGCCTCGATCGTTTGACCGATATCTAGTTTATTGTGGGCTACTGCATTGGCATCGATTTGTTGTTGGAAATAACGAATTTTTCGAGTGTCGGCAGCGCGATAAATCTTGTCTAGTCTGGACTCGGCTTCGACCGTGGTAGGGCGGACAATGGCGAAAGCGCTCATCGCTACTTGAATCTGCCGTTGATAGCGATCGCTCGCCCAGCGTTTTACCTTCTCCACCAGCGCGGCCGTTTTTTCCACATCATCCGCATTAATAAAAAGATAATCCCCCAAACGAGCCGCTAGATCGATCGCTCGTTCCGATTCTCCCGCAATAAAAACGAGAGGAAGCGGTGTCGGTCGCTCGGCTAAAATGCCCTGGGTGATCGTGTAATATTTGCCCCGATAATTAAAATCGGCAGTCGTCCATAATCCCCGAATAATCTGAAGATATTCTTCTAATCTAGCGTAGCGATCGCCGTGGGCGAGCCAAACATCACCGTAGCTTTCCACTTCTAGTTGCCACCACCCCGCGATCCCGCTCAAACCGAACCGGCCTCCACCGGGTTGATTCTGGAGAGCGGCACTGAGCTTGGCCACCACGGCGGGCAATTTAAACCCCGGTTGTACGGCCGTGACGATTTTAATCTCTTGGGTCGCTAAACTCACCGCGCCAGCCGTGAGCCAAGCGTCAGTTACGTCATGATCCGGCCCGTGTACCGCATTGAGATAGTGTTCGGGAATGTAATAGAAATCATAGCCCACTCGATCGGCTTGAACGGCCAACTCGACCAGATCGGAAATCGACCAATTTCTCTCCGGGTTAATCACTCGCAACCATCCACCACAAACGGGTGCCCAAATTCCAAACTGAAGCGGCATAGGTGTTTTCCAATACCCACGAGGGAGACGTGTTTTTTAGGAGCCATCACTCTATCATGTTCCTTCCCCAGAAGCGTTATTTTTCCTTATACCGAAATTCCTCTTGTCTATCACGATTTGGAATATCAGGTATTGAGGTTCGATTGGAGTACCCCTGGAAGACGCACCGTATTCCAAAATGGCATAGAAAAAGTCAATCGGGGTGTATCAAACTACGACGTCATCCTTGAGTAGTGATTACACTGAAAGGCAATCAACTATATTTCGGTCGAATTACAGTAGTTCTCGGCTCCAGGCTTGAGAGAGAGCGAGTTTTGACCCCGATATAGGTAACTCGAATCTTGCTAGAAACAGCATTCTAAAGACTTGAGTTAGGGTGCTTGGCGATCGCCAAAAACGGGATCGCTCCTCCAGACGAACACGAAAGAGATCGTCCGAAATGACCGTGTACACTGGATTCTTGCGAACGGTGAAGCGGTCGAACCAATAGTTTCCATCACGGAGTAACCGAATCATGGTAGATATTAAGTTCGCTTACTGGGTTCCCAATGTTAGTGGCGGGTTAGTGGTGAGTAAAATCCCGCAAAACACCGATTGGACCTACGATTACAACGCTTGGCTGGCACAGACTGCCGAAGAAGTCGGGTTCGAGTACGCGTTAGCCCAAGCCCGATTCATCGCCAGCTACGGCGCGGAGTATCAACTAGAGGCCTTTGCCACCGTCGCCGCCCTAGCCCCCGTAACCAAGAAAATCACCCTAATCGCCGCCGTCCATCCCGGTTTATGGCATCCCGGGGTCGTCGCCAAAATCGGCTCGACGATCGATTTCATTTCCAAAGGTCGTTTCGCCCTCAACATCGTCAGTGGCTGGTTCAAGGGTGAATTCACCATCTATGGTGAACCTTGGCTCGATCACGATGAACGCTATCGACGCTCCGAGGAATTCATTCGCATCCTCAAGGGACTGTGGACAGAAGACGAATTCCACTTCAAAGGGGATTTTTATCGCATCAACGGCGGTTGGGTCAAACCCCGCCCCGTTAATAATCATCCCCATCCCGAAATCTTTCAGGGGGGTAACTCCAAAGCCGCCCGACAGATGGCCGGTCGGGTATCGGACTGGTATTTCATGAACGGCAACTCGATCGAGGGAGTCCGCGAACAGATCGAGGAAGTTTCCGCCCTTGCCCGTCAAGCCGGCCGTAGTATCAAGTTCGGTCTCAACGCCTTTATCCTCGTCCGTGATACCGAAAAAGAAGCCCACGAGTTACTGCGGGAGATTATCGCTAAAGCCGACAAAGAGGCCGTGCAAGGATTTGGCGAAGCAGTCAAACAAGCAGGTTCCGCCACCAGTGAAAAAGTGGGAATGTGGGCCAACTCCAACTTTGAAGATCTAGTACAGTACAACGATGGATTCCGTACCGGACTGATCGGCACAAAAGAACAGGTAGCGGAAAAAATCCAGCAGTTTCACGCCGTGGGGGTCGATTTGATTCTCGGTGGTTTCCTGCACTATACGGACGATTTACCCGCCTTCGGTCGCGAGGTGATCCCGCTCGTGCGGCAACTGGAATCCCGTCGTTCCCCCAGAGAAGAGTTCGCCCTGGTTTAAGCGAAAGAAAGAAATACACAAGGAAAAAATCAAATCGTAATGGAAGGGATTAGTTTCGCTCAGGCAGCTCTACTTGGACCGATCGAGGGAATTGTCACCCTGATCGCGTTAGGTCTGGCTATGTTGATTGTTTCCTACTACGCTAAGTGGAAACTGGTAAAAAACACCCACGATTTTGTGATTGCCGGTCGCAAGCTGGGTTTAGGATTCGGGATTGCCGGCTTGCTTTCCGTCTGGACTTGGGTGATCGGGATTTTACTGCCGATCGGAGTCACCTTTAAGTACGGATTATCGGGCTTATTTTGGTTTACCGTCCCCAATGGTGCGGCGGTCATTGCCGTGATTCCCTTTGCCAAAAAGTTACGGCGATTGATGCCCCACGGTTATACCATCAGCGAGTTTATCTCCGCTCGTTACGCGGGAGCAAAATTGGCTCGCGTGGTCGTAGTCGCTGGTATCCTCTTCGGGGCGATCCAAATTGTCACAGTGAATCTCAAGGGAGCATCCCTGATGGTGGCCACGATCTTCGGTCTTCCGGAGGGGGTAGTCGCAACCATCTCCTCGATCGTCATTCTCCTGTACATCAGTTTAGGGGGACTTTGGGCATCCATGGCTACTTCTACCTTGATGTGTTTGCTGATTATGGTTCCCTCTGTCCTGGTCACCACGGCGGTCTTAGGCCAGGTGGGAGGGGCGGAAGCCGTGTGGCACACCGTACAGAGTCAGGGCGGCGAACTTCTTTCGGTGACGCGACCGGATGCCTTCCAGAATTTCGGCTTAACCTTCGCCCTCGCGCTGATTACTGCCACGATCGCCGGACAGGAATTCTGGCAGGTGGCTTGGGGGATCAAAGAACGGGAATTAGGCAAAACCTTTTTCTGGGGTGGGGGACTCTACTATGTGGTCGCCCTCTGTCTAGGGGTAGTAGGGCTGGTGGGCATCGCGCTCAAGGTGGATCTGGCCCGGGATCTTGGTGGTGATCCCGCCGCCTTGGGTCCTTTTTTGATTTCCCATTTAGGCTTGCCCGATTGGGTGATCTACCTGTTCGTGATCATTGTGCTGTCCGCCTGCTATTCCACCTGTGACGGCACATTGGCGGCGGTTAGTTCGGTTTCTGCGGTGGATGTGATCAAGCCCCTGTTCCCCGCTATTTCCGATCGCTCCCTCTTCGCTTGGACGCGGTTTTCGATGGTCTTAGCGGCGGGAATTTCGGTGGCGGTGGTGCTATCGGGAATCGATCTGGTGACGCTGGTACTGGGGACTTCCATCATCCGCGCCGCCGTTCTCGTACCCCTGATACTGTCGATCATCTGGTCGCGAATGAATGCCACGGCCTTTACCGCCGGGACGATCATCGGTCTGATTGCCGGGGTTTTCGCCCTCGCCAAGTTCGGCGAGGAGATCGGTACCTATACGGTAGTCGCAGTCAGCACGATCGTCCCAATTGTGATTGCCTTGACCAATTCCCGACGCTTCGATTACACCCAACTACGTCAGGCACAGGATCTATCCGAGATACCGGACACTTCTTCTGTCGCGCTGCGATAAGTTTTCACAGAATCACGATCATGAATAGTCTCTTGCAGATGATACCGCCCTCCTTGCGGACTTGGGCGAAGCGGCTCGGCTATTTCCTGGGCGGCACGATGCTCACGGTTTTCTATGCCGGAGCGGTTCCCGCCCAAAGTCTCCCTAGTCGTCCCCTAACTCAAAATCCCTATTCCCCGACCACCATTATCGCCGGTGTTATTGCCGCTATCATCACGATTTTCTTTCTGCGGGGAATGTATCTCGTGTTGACCTACGCTTCGGCAACCTATGGACTCGAAGAGGAGGAAGAAGAGGGGAATCTAGAAGGGAGCCAGGAAAACCATGCCTTACTCTATGGAGCCTTCGGTTGGATTATCGGTTCGGCTCTGATCATTACTTCCTACGGATTCGGCTGGAGGTTCTTGTATATCGGCCCGATCGTCTGTTTGCTCGGCCCTCTCGTTCCCATTTTCGCCATGAACCGCGATATCCAGAAATACCGGCAAGTTTTGGCCCGTAGGGCGAGATATCAGTCCTCGCGCTCTCTGTATTAAAAGCTAGGCCACTCTATCTCACAGTCTAGGAGTAGTAACCATGACCACGTTAGTAAATGTTGAAACGGAACCGACCGCCCATCTGATTCAAGACGATCGAGAAGCGATCGCTGTGGCCAAAGAACTGGCCGCAGAATTTCTCCACGAGGATTCCCTCCGCGATCGCGAACGCCGTCTACCGGTGGAAGAGGTAAAAAAATTCTCGCGCAGCGGGCTATGGGGGATCATCGTTCCCAAGGAATACGGGGGTGCGGGCGTATCCTACGCCACCCTAGGGGAAGTGATCGCCATTATTGCCGAAGCGGATTCTAGTTTGGGACAGATTCCCCAGAATCACCTCTATATGGTGGAAGCGATCCGGCTCGACGGTACGGAGGAACAGAAGCGATTTTTCTTTGACTTGGTACTGCAAGGCAAACGGTTTGGGAACGCCTTCTCGGAGATCGGCACCAAGTCAGTGACGGACGTGCAAACCAAATTAACTCGCTCGGGCGATGGCTACGTTCTCAACGGACGCAAGTATTACTCCGCCGGCGCCCTGCTGGCCGATTGGATTCCCACGATCGCCGCCGATGAGAACGGCAATACGATCGTCGCCTTTGTGGAACGGGACGCGGAAGGCTTGACTCTGCTCGATGATTGGACGAGTTTCGGTCAACGCACCACCGCGAGCGGCACGACGATTCTCGAAAATGTCCTGGTGAAACCGGAACACGTCATCCCTCACTATCTAGCTTTTGAACGGGCGACCCCGATGGGTGCGGTGGCACAGATTATCCAAGCGGCGGTAGACGTGGGCATCGCCAAGGCCGCCCTGCGCGATACCCTGTATTTCGTCCGCAACCATACCCGTCCCTGGGTGGATAGTAACCAGGAGAAGGGTTTTGAAGATCCCCTGACTCTCTACAATCTGGGCAACGTGATCCTACAAATCCACGCGGCGGAAGCCCTACTACGGCGGGCCGGGGAATTTATCGACGCGGCCTATGAATCCGGGTTAGAGGAGGCGAAAGTAGTGGAATCGTCGATCGCCGTCGCCGAGGCCAAAGCGATCGCCACGGAAGCCTCCCTACTGGCCACCAATAAACTCTTTGAACTGGCCGGCACGAAGTCCACCCTAGAGGAATTTAACTACGATCGCCACTGGCGCAACGCCCGCGCCCACACCCTCCACGATCCGGTGCGCTGGAAATACTATGCGATCGGCAATTACTTCCTCAACGGTGCCAACCCGCCCCGCCATCCTTGGCTATAAGTCTGCGGGAGGAAGGGGAGCGCCCTCCCTCTCCTCCTGATTTCTACCTTCGATCGGTCACACTACTGTAGAGGAAATATGAGTGTTGCCCATCCGCTCCAGAAACGGAATATCTGGAAAAATCAACCCTTTAAGGGACTCTTGTTCATCGGCATTATCGCTGTGGTCAGTCTGGTTTTTGAACTGATCTTCACGGGCCTATTCGCTCTAGATGTAAACGAAAAATTAGTTTATATCACCCTCTGTTTTGTCTGGTGGTGGCATCTGGGTTTTTCCCTAAATGGCTATCCGGGTTCTCGATTTTTTTCCCATCGCTTCGGACGGGGAACCGTTAATTTAGCGATCTTGCTGCTGTTGGTCTATCTCACTGGAGAAGCGTGGAAATTTATCTTCACCCCCGCCCGTCTCACCGATACCCCCGTAGGTTTGTGGGGACAAACCGCGATTGTTGCCGCCTGTGCCAGTCTGTTCTTTTTCGATAACACGATCGTGGCTTCCGAAGAACTCCAAGACCGACATCCCACCAGTGGATTTCTCAACATCTTTTTTGCCGTTTTTATGGTCGCTCCCGCCCTCACTTTTCTACCGCAGCTCTGGGGATTAAAACCGTTCTATATTCCTTGGTACTGGTATCCCCTCTCCACGGTATTCGGTAGTTTTTTCGATCGCTGGCCGCTCGCTCAACTGGGCCTAACCATGCCGCGTCTGGGCTTTCGACCTACCGGGGCGGTATTATTTCTCACCCTCCTGATGGCGTTTTTTCTCCGGCTGGCGGGGATGGATTTATTCACCACGGCGACCGGCCCGACCTTCGCCGCCATCTGGACAACGGTGGGTTTGGGTTTACTCTGGCAATTCAATCTCTGGCCCTTTCAAGGACTTGCCCAACCGGCCAAGGGAATCATTACATCGGTGATTAGTTTGGTCATCTCGCTGATTCTTTACGCCGCAACGGAAGTCCTCTTCGGTCGGGCCAATATCCGACCGGGACTGTACTGGTGGTTCGATATTCTCTGGGTGCAGGTGTTTCTCATGGCCCCGGGATTGTACGACGGGATCGGACTCTGGCAAAGTCGCGCTGAGATAACCGCTGATCGCCCTGCCGAAGCCGTATCTCGTTCCTGATCCGCGAGACCGTTATTACCCATTATTACCAATCTAGGAGATTTACCATGGCGAATATTCTCTCGATCGCTGGCAATCCCACCGCTCCTTCTAAAACCTACGGATTCGTTCAATACGTCAACGAACTCCTAGAAAAAGAGGGATTTCATACCGATACGATCGCCGTGCGGGACTTCTCGCCGGAAGACCTCATCTACGGACGCTACGATAGTCCGGCCCTAGAACCGATAAAAGCTCTACTAGGACAGGCCGACGGGATTATCGTAGCCACCCCGATCTACAAGGCCGCCTACACCGGACTGCTGAAAGCTTTCTTGGATTTACTGCCGCAGGGGGCGTTCGCCAACAAAGTGGTACTGCCGATCGCCACTGGCGGCACGATCGCTCATCTACTGGCGATCGATTATGCCCTCAAGCCGGTTCTCTCGGAACTGAAGGCGCGTCACATTCTCGGCGGTATTTATGCGATCGATAAACAATTGCAATTCCAGGCCTCTGGCCAACTCCAACCCGATGAGGAGATCGGGCAAAGAACCCAAGAGGCGGTACGGGATTTCGTCGTTGCGGTGAACCTACATCGAGCGGCCACGAAGGAAAAAACCCCTACCCCCCTGCCCGTACATACATAAAAGTGTCAGCTTGTCAAGATTCCTCTGAACTATTTTTATGAGCGAGCCTACCCTATCGATTGCCTCTTCCTCTCGAATCATCACCCTGGCGCGACGGAACCCGGTCGAACCGAGGTTTACCCTGGTCGATCGGGCCCTCGATGCCCTACGATCTGGGCAAGCCATCGTCGTCGTGGACGATGAAAAACGAGAGAACGAGGGGGATTTAATCTGCGCCGCCGAGTTTGCCACACCGACGATGATTAATTTCATGGCTACCCGGGCCCGGGGGTTGATCTGTCTGGCCATGACCGGTGATCGCCTAGACGAATTGCAATTACCGCCGATGGTGGAGAAAAATGGCGATCACCATCAAACCGCTTTCACCGTCAGTATCGATGCGGCGCCCCACCACGGCGTTACTACGGGGATATCGGCGAGCGATCGCTCCCGCACCATCCAAGTGGCGCTTTCCCCCACCACTACCCCCGATGATCTCAGCCGTCCGGGGCATATTTTCCCGCTCCGAGCGCGAGCGGGTGGGGTTTTCGAGCGGGCAGGACATACCGAGGCGGCGGTGGATCTGGCTCGTTTAGCTGGACTCTACCCCGCCGGAATCATCTGCGAGATCCAGAACCCCAACGGCTCGATGGCGCGTTTACCGGAGTTGATGAGCTACGCGGACGAGTACGGTCTACCGATTATCCGAATCACCGATCTGATCCGCTATCGCGAAGGGGTAGAATCCTCGGTATCGCGGGAAGCGATCGCCCGTCTGCCTACGGAATTCGGCGAATTTAATATCTACGCCTATCGCGACCTCCTCGATGGTTCGGAAGCGACGGCGATCATCAAAGGCGATCCAGACAAATTCGGAGAGCGGACGACTCTGGTCCGAATTCATTCCCAGTGTTTTACCGGGGATGTTCTCGGTTCCTCCCGTTGTGATTGTCGCCAACAACTGCATATCGCCCTGAAATCGATCGAAACCGCCGGACAAGGGGTTGTGGTCTATCTTCCACAGGAGGGACGAGGTGTCGGTCTGATCAATAAGCTCAAGGCCTACTCCCTACAGGATCTCGGCCTAGATACGGTAGATGCCAACAGGAGGCTAGGATTCGAGGCGGACGGGCGTACCTATCGGCTGGGAGCGCATATTCTCAAGGATTTAGGGGTAGCCGATATCCGTTTACTAACTAATAATCCCCAAAAAGTTCAGGGTCTCCGAGATTGGGGGATCAACATTGTCGAGCGAATCCCTCTCGTCATGCCTCCAAACTACCACAATCAACAGTATTTGCTGACAAAGCGGGAAAAACTAGGGCATCTGTTGCCGTTTAGCTAGGGTTGGCTGAATAAATCTAAAAACCTTGTTGGGTAAAACTTTTAGACCTTTTGGCCATCAAAAAGTAATGGATAGGGGAGTGATCGGGGGAAAAATTCAGGGACTTTTTCCCTGAAAATTAGGTAATTGACCCCCTCAAAATCGGTAAAACCCTACACCCCACACCCCACACCCTACACCCTGCCCCCACGAAAAACTTTTTGCCGCAAACCCTAGCTAATCACTCCCCTTTTCTAGCGTAGGGGTCGGAAAAAGAGCAATGCCTGTTGGCAAAGCGGCGGAAGTTCTGCCCGTGTTCTCAAGATAGGACTCCTATTCCCCAGGCCTTAGGATTCTGCGGTTTTACCCTGGAATTCTGCTACAGCACCGGCTTGGGATAACGAGACTTTCTCAATTGCTGCCGGAGATATTGGAATCGATCGAGCGCGGTTCCGAGGATTCGTCTGGCCAAAAAACACCGACTATCTCTATTTTTTGGATGTGAGGATTTCGATGGTTTCTGTCTCTTGTAATTCGTTATGGCGACCTTCTCTCCTACTGGGAAGCGTTTTCTTTGCCGTACCCGCGTTCGCTCAAATCGACCCTTCGGGTTTACCGCTAACCGATATGTCGAAAAACCATCCCGATCCAGCGATGGCGCAACTCACTTCTGTGTCCCAACTTGCCGATGTTCCGCCGACGGGCTGGGCGTTCGAGGCACTGCGATCGTTAGTGGAACGCTATGGCTGTATTGTCGGCTATCCCGACCGCACCTATCGGGGCGACCGCGCCTTAACCCGTTGGGAATTTGCCGCCGGTTTGAATGCTTGTTTAAACTCGATCGAGCGATCGCTGCAAGCAGGGGTTTCGATCGCCCAACCAGATCTCGATACACTCAAGCGCCTTGCCCAGGAATTTCAGGCCGAGTTAGGGGCTTTAGGGGCGAGAGTGGATAACCTAGAAAACCGGGCTGCTTTCCTAGAAGACCATTCCTTTTCGACGACCACGAAACTACTGGGTGAGGCGATTTTCGTGGTCGCCAACGCCTTTCAAGGTGCGAGGGAGGGGAGCAATACCGTGTTTCAAGATCGCGTGCGTCTTCGGTTCGTCAGCAGTTTTACGGGCAAAGACCAGTTAAACGTGCGGTTAGATGCCGGTAATGCCCGACGATTTAATCTGGGGGATGGGACTCCGGAAGCTACTCAATCCTTTAACCTAGTTCCCTCTCTAGACAATAATGTCAATATCGGTTGGCTCGCCTATTATTTTCCCATTGGCGATCGCATTTCCGCCTATATTGCAGCGGTCAATGGTGTCACCTACGATTTTATCCCGACGCTGAACCCCTATCTCGATAGCGGTACGGGCGGCGGAAAAGCACTAAGCGTGTTTGCGTCCGCCAACCCCATTTACCAGATCGGTGGGGGTGCGGGAGGTGGCTTTAACTATCAACTGAGCGATCGCTGGATCGCCAGCTTGGGTTATCTGGCCGGGGATCATGCCGATCCCAATCCGGGTAGTGGTCTTTTTAATGGTCAATACGCTGCGATCGCCCAAATCGCTTGGCTCGATTCTCGATCGGGTTTCGGGATCACCTACGTCCACGCCTACCAAAATCGGGGAGATTTATTTGACATCGGCAGTAGTTTTGGTATTGTCGGCACTAGGCAGGCTAATAATCCTTTTGGCACCCCATTGATCAGTGATTCCTTCGGTGCGTCGGGGTTCTTTACCATCACGCCGAACTTGGCGATTAATGGTTTCCTGGGCTATACCAACTCTAGAAATCTCCAAGGCCCCGGAAATGCTGACATTTGGTACTATAGTCTAGGTTTCGCCTTTCCCGATGTGGGCAAAGATGGCAATCTGGGCGGTCTCGTGGTTGGCGTTCAGCCCTATCAAGCCAATAATCCCACGGATGCCACCGATTTACCTATCCATGTCGAGGCTTTTTACAAATATCAAATTAATGACAATATCGCCATCACTCCTGGCTTATTTTGGCTGATCAACCCCGGTCAAAATAGTAATAATACCAGTGTTATTATCGGTACACTGAGAACCACATTTACCTTCTAGCAATCAACAAAATTTCCCCCTATACCTTCCTGTTTAGGGGGATTCGATATATCTAAGGAATCTCGATCATGTCAGTATCCCCTAGTCAGTCTGCCGATTATTATCTATCTCTCGCGGTTTCTCTGGCATCGGAATTCGCCATCGATGCAGTGGAGCGAGACCATCAGGGTGGAACCCCGAAACTGGCGCGCGATCGCCTCCGCCAAAGTGGTCTTTTGACCTTAATTATTCCCCGAGAATACGGTGGTTCTGGCGAGAGTTGGATTACCTTATTTCGCATCGTTCGAGAGTTCGCCCAAGTCGATAGCTCGATCGCTCATATTTTTTCCTACCATCATCTTGGGGTGATCGTTCCCCATCTTTTCGGGACGATCGAACAGAAGGAATACTACTACAAGGAAACCATCCGACAGAATTGGTTTTGGGCGAATGCGTTAAATCCCTTGGATCGTCGGACAGCGATCGCTTCCGAGGGCGATATTTTCCGACTAGAAGGCAAGAAAAGCTTCTGTTCAGGTTCGTGGGATTCTGACATTTTACCCGTTACGGCGATCGATCAGCAGACGGGGAAAATATCGGTTCTTGTGGTTCCCACCCAGCGTGAGGGAGTAGAACTGCACGCCGATTGGGATAATATGGGTCAACGGCAAACCGATAGTGGTAGTGTTTCGTTTCATAATGTGGCGATTTACCCCCGCGAGTTTTTCGGTTCGCAAGCCTTTCCTGCGCCACCTTTCGCCACTTTCCGCGCCTGTTTAACCCAGTTGAATCTAGCCAATATCTACTTGGGGATTGCCCTGGGGGCTTTTGAGGCCGCACGACGGTACACGAGAGAGCAAACCCGTCCTTGGCTAACTGCCGGGGTCGAGCGAGCGACGGAAGCTCCCTATCTCCTCCATCGTTACGGCAGTCTGTGGGTCGATTTAGAGGCGGCCAGGGGTTTGGTTGATCGAGCAACGGAAATTCTACAGGACGCGTGGGAGGAACAATGGGAGCTCACCGCAGAAAAGCGCGGTCGCTGTGCCATTGCGATCGCAGTAGCCAAGGTGGCGGCGACACGGGTGGGATTAGAGGTGGTGAATCAAATGTTCGAGGTCATGGGGGCGAGGGCGACATCGAGTTCCTACGGGTTTGATCGCTACTGGCGGAATCTACGAACTTTTACCCTTCATGATCCTGTGGATTACAAAATTCGCGATCTGGGCAATTGGATTGTCAATGAAAAATTCCCGCAACCGAATTTTTATTCTTAATAACGCTCTCCTAAGAAACAGAGCCAACCACCAGATGACTTTGATTCTCGACCACGAGTTCCCTATTTTACCCACAACAGAAAATTCTCTCAAGGGATGGATTTTTAATTACATACACCATGTAATTAAAAACATATACTTTTTAGTGCGATATGGCAGGGGCGGAAATCGGGGGACTGAGTAGAAAGTCTTTTAACCCGAAATGAGGTTAAGAGCAATTGATATCTACATTAAGGGAATTTTAAGATCGCCACCCACCTAGAAAACAAGCCCCAACTCTATTCGGGTTATGGGGCAAATTCACGAAAAGTACATCGCTTTCGATGGAAAGTATATACCTTTCTACCAAAATTATAACTATTATGACACAGAACACGATAGGGGGGTGTTGCCTCTTGCATCATCTCAACAAGCAATTTAAATACGCGGGCAGCTTATCCATGTTCTTATTACTAGACAAGGGCAGCTTTGTCGATATTAAACATCTGATTAGGTTTTGCCGAGCAGAATTATCCACCCTATTCCGTTAATCCTTCAGCGTGTTTGACCGAGCGTAGTTGGTTAAGAAATTGCTCTATTTCTTGAGTTTTATCGATCTTGGTCGGTAAATTAAAGCCATATTCAAGAGGAGCATCAATAACAAGAATTTTTTGATTATTGATGTTACTTTCATCAATCAACCATAAAGCATGGGTTTGATAAGCTGGAATCACTAATAATCTGACTATGATATTTTCTTCAGGGATATTTTCATCAATCCAGCTAATAGCTTGATCGAATTTTTCTGCTAATTCCGATTGAAAAATTCCATCCACAGACCAATCTGTAGGTTCACTGCCAAGGCTACTAGAGCGAGCATAGGCGATCGGGGTATTATCTGATTTTACTTGCAGATGCCATTGCCCTGATGGACGAGCTAAACGGGTTAAATCGTTGCTTGGTTCAACCACTGCATTTGCGGGTAGATTCCAGACATCTACACTTTCATGCAAAGCAGGGGAAACTGCACCGAGAGACTCAGTTATTCTAGACAAGCTAAAACCTACTTTTCTTTGTAATTGAGTTAAAACGTCATCGGGTAAAGTTTTAAAATGTGCCATTTTAGTTTATCTCCTAATATTAATCCATGTCCATCGCCATTGACCTTCGCCATAGGCAGTTTTAACTCGATCGTAGGGAATAATTATTTCACCCCGCCAAGGATCATAAATGATGACCTGGGGGACTGAATCAATTATATCCCAACCGACTGCTAAAACGGCATGACCCCCTCCTCCATTCCATTTAAAACCGATTTCTACTGCACGTTGATTATCAAGTTCAGTTTGTAAGGTGGTAAATTCAATCAAACCATTAATATAAATTGGATTAAAACTATACCTTACCCACATAGGAGCAATATTAAGAATTGGCAAGGGTTTATTGCACAATGAACTATTGGGTGAACTGCAACAACCTGTTAATTCAAAAGCAACATTGGCAAGGTTACATTGCTGCGTTGTGATGTCATCATTTTGCTGAAAAACCATCTGCATTGAAGCCGCCCAACACCATTGGGTTTGTTCTTGTTTAATCCAAGTGATTTTGTTAATTCTAGTGGCTTGCCCTAGGGTATCATCGCTGACAAAAGCTAAAAAAGCTGCTGCTTGTAAAATGCTCGGCTTTCCTTGTTCAACTCTTAAAGGCAGAGTTTTAGCCGGTGTTTCCCAGTCTAGATTAATTGCAGCACCTGTAATTAATTTTGTCCAATCAGGAGCGGCACCATCTCCTATGGTTTCTCCCACTGCATCCACAAGTGCATCAGCAATAACTTTAGCTAAACCTTTACTTGCTGCAGATAAAAAGACTTTGGCCGCTTCTTCAGGAGTGCCTCCTAAGCTACCACTTAAGTCAGCAGGTAATTGAATACCGTCAATTTTTGCCATATTTAACACTCTACTTTCATTTGATGTTTTTAGTCTATCTGACTGACATAAAAATAACATTTGGATCGACTATCAATATGTTCTTTAATTAATTCTTCATTTTTTTATTTATTAAATGCTAGTTACTAAACGGTAAACAACGGAAATTGTCGGGAGTTTTATTAAGCCTCTTTACAAAAGTCGGAAAATAACGGATAATGTCGGAAGGTAAAGCTTAAAATTCTAAAATAATCAGATAGGAACACTCAAGAGGTTTTCAAAGAGATTGATAATCTTGTTTTTCGTCAAACAGTAAAACACATTTACACCCTACAACTAGGCATTTTACAAAGTGTTTTTAATGGACAAAAATATGCAAAAATAGCAGAAGAGTATAAATGTTCTGAAGGTCATGCTAGAGATAAAGCCTATGAACTTTGGCACATTCTCTCAGAAGCATTAGGCGAAGATTTAAACAAATCAAATGTTCGATCAGCAATTGAAAGATTAATAATTACTAATAGTAGCAATAACTTGGTTAATTCTGGACAAATTGAAAAACTTAATTTTTGTCCCAACTCCCCTCAATATCCTGAAAACTTAGCCATGGATAATTCTGATATAATTGAAACCGAAAACTTGTTGATTGAAGAAAAATTAAAAGAAGCAAAACTAGAAACCGTTCCCAGACTGGTGCAAGTAGGGCTAACTGCTGAACAAATTGCTCAAGCCCTCGATTTACCTTTGTCATTAATTTTAGAAACTTTAAGGTAATTTCTTAATGGATAGCACAATAGTTTTTTTTCAAAATCTCACAAAGAATCGAGGCAATGTTATCCTTAATGTCTCTCGGCTTATTAGTTTATAATCTCGGTCAGGGAGAACTGAGAAATAGCTTACAGCCCTTCTCATAAAGATGAAGTATAATTTAATCTGGTATCAACGACCGAAAACTGGCTAATGTTAACCATTCCAGCGTTCCCCAACTACCTCATCACTAGGTAAAAATTCCCAAGCAGTGCCGCTCAAAACCCTTTAATTCTGAAGATAATCCTAAGATTTACCCCGAAAAAGAGCCAGAAAGGTGAGGATAGCTAGGATGGAAGTGAAAAGCAATTTTGACTCGAAATTATCCCAAGGGATCGATCGCATTTAACGAAACCCTTACCCCAACAGCATAAGACAAGAGAAGGACTTACTAAGGAGAAACCCAGCCATGAAAATCGGCGTAATCAAAGAAAGTGACCAAGGCGAGGCGCGGGTGGCGCTAGTGCCGGATACCGTCGCCCGTTTAGTCAAGGCGGGATTTGAGGTAATTGTCGAAAATGGGGCGGGAATTAGCGCTAACTTTGCCGATAGTGCCTATAGTGCCGTGGGAGCCGCCCTGAGCGAAAACAACGAATATATCTATGAAACTGCCGATATTATTCTCAAAGTCGTCCCTCCTAGCGATAGCGAGATCGATCGCCTGAAAAATGGTGGTATCCTCATCGGCTTTCTCGATCCCCTGCGTCAACCCCGGCGCATTGCCAAATTAGCCGAGCGAGGGATCACCGCTTTGAGCATGGAATTAATTCCCCGCAGTAGTCGCGCCCAGAGCATGGATGCCCTCTCCTCTCAGGCTAACCTCGCCGGTTACAAAGCGGTACTCCTCGCCGCCGTTGAGCTGCCGAAAATGTTCCCGATGATGACTACCGCCGCCGGGACGATCGCCCCTGCCAAAGTGCTGGTATTGGGGGCAGGAGTTGCCGGATTGCAAGCTTGCGCTACCGCCCGCCGTTTGGGGGCAGTGGTGGAGGCTTTTGATATTCGTCCCCAAGTCAAAGAAGAAGTGCAGAGTGTCGGGGCGAAATTTATTGAAATGCCCCTAGAAGAAGATACCGTCGCCGATAACGGTTACGCCAAAGAGGTTTCTCTTAGCACACAGGAGCGCATTTGTCAAGCCTTGGCCGAACCAATTAAGCGGGCTGATGTGGTGATCACCACCGCCCAAGTACCGGGGAAACAGGCCCCCCTGCTAGTCACCAAAGAAATGATCGCCACCATGAAACCGGGGTCGGTAATCGTTGATTTAGCGGCGGAACAGGGCGGAAATTGCGCCTACACCCAACCGGGACGAGAAATCATCGTTAATGGGGTAAAAATCGTCGGAGCCGTTAATCTTCCTGCCACAGTGGCCACCAATGCCAGCCAGATGTACGCCAAAAACCTGCAAATGCTGCTACAGCTTCTAGTCAGCAAAGACGGCAGTTTAAACCTCGATTTTGCCGATGACATCATTGATAGTGCCTGTGTCACCCACGCCGGCGAAATCCGCAACCAACGCATTAAATCCGCCCTCAGTGAACAGTTATCCGCTTTTTAGCTATCAGGATTCAGGATTCAGGAGGCAGGAGTCGGTCGTCAGGAGGCAGCTTTATTCTCCCCACACCCCACACCCTATCCCCTATTTCTTTAACCAATGACTGCCCAACTTTTAACCGCTTTAGTGGTATTTGTCCTCGCTTCCTTTGTCGGTTTCGAGGTAATCAATAAAGTCCCTCCCACTCTCCATACACCCCTGATGTCGGGAGCGAATGCAATTTCAGGTATCGCCGTTGTCGGTGCGCTCCTCATCGCCGGAGGCACGGATTGGCACGAATTAACCGTAATTTTAGGGTTAATTGCCGTTATTTTGGCGATGGTTAACGTGGTCGGTGGTTTTGTCGTTACCGATCGAATGCTGCAAATGTTCAAGAAAAAAGAGGCTAAATCATGAATAATGCCCTTATCACAGGGATCGAGTTGTCCTATCTACTTGCCGCCATTTTATTTATCATCGGTCTTAAACAATTATCTTCCCCCGCTACCGCCCGTCAAGGCAATTTTCTGGCTGCCATCGGGATGCTAATCGCCATTATTGCCACCTTAATCAATCAAGAAATCCTCAGCTATGGTTTAATCGCCGTGGCGTTAGTGATTGGCTCGATTATCGGCCTAGTTTCGGCGCAAAAAGTCCCGATGACAGCTATGCCCCAAATGGTGGGGATTTTTAACGGTTTAGGCGGTGCTGCCAGTGCTTTAATTGCCATTGGCGAATACTGGCGTTTACTGCAAAGTGGTGAAAATATTGCCTTTGACTCGATACTGATCGCTATTTTGGGTATATTGATCGGCGGTGTCACTTTTACCGGTAGTGTCCTCGCTTTTGCCAAATTACAGGAATTAATCAGTGGCGCGCCCGTAACTTTTCCTTTCCAACAACCCTTTAACATTCTCTTGCTACTCACCTTTTTAGGGGGTAGTGTCTATCTCTTTTTTGATCCCACCTCGATCGATGTTTTCCTGACCTTGGTGGCACTTTCCCTAATTTTCGGGGCTTTATTCGTGCTTCCCATCGGCGGCGGCGATATGCCCGTGGTTATCTCCCTCTTAAACTCTTTTTCGGGACTTGCCGCCAGCGTAGTCGGTTTTATCCTGATGAATAGTATGTTGATCATCGCTGGTGCTTTGGTGGGTGCGTCGGGGATTATCCTGACTCAGATCATGTGTAAAGCCATGAATCGATCGCTGGCTAGTGTACTATTTGGGGCATTTGGTACAGGTGCTAGTGCTGGAGGCGAAGCGAGCGCCACTTCTAGCCTTGATAAATCAGTTCATGCTATTGATTCAGAAGAAGGGGCAATGATGCTCGGTTATGCGCGTTCTGTGGTGATTGTACCCGGTTACGGCATGGCGGTGGCCCAAGCACAACACGCAGTGCGAGAATTAGCTGAACAGTTGGAAAAAAATGGCGTTGAGGTTAAATATGCTATTCACCCCGTGGCGGGAAGAATGCCAGGACACATGAATGTATTACTGGCCGAAGCTAATGTTCCCTATCCGCAACTCTACGATATGGATGATATTAATCCTGAGTTTGAGCGCGTCGATGTGGCCTTAATTATTGGGGCGAATGATGTGGTTAATCCCGCTGCCCGTCACGATAAAGCTAGTCCCATTTATGGAATGCCAATTCTCGACGTGGATAAGGCACAGCACACGATCGTGATTAAGCGCAGTATGCGATCGGGTTTTGCCGGGGTAGAAAACGAATTATTCTACAATCCCAAAACCTTTATGCTCTTTGGTAGCGCTCAAGATGTGGTAGCACAATTAGTATCACAAGTCAAGGATTTGTCATAATTCTTGACAAATAGGACGGGGTGAAAACCCCGTCTTTTTTTATCTGATTTTCCAGAGTTTAAAGATAATCCAGAACCAATTCCCCTTTGCTCACTTTTTCGGTAATTAAAGTTCTGACTAACTCTAATTCTTCTAGGGTCACTTTACCATCAGACCTCATAGCTAGGGCGATTCTTTCCCTTTCCCCTTGAGTGATCACGCCATCAACACTAGCCTGTTCGATAATAGCGCGCAACTTTTCTAGTTCCTGTTGTTCTTCTGCGGTTAATTCTGCTTGATTAGGACGAGATATTTCCATAAAAATTTCTCCTTGAGTGATCGACACAAACTTGATAATTTTTTCTAAGTAGTAGAAGCCATGGCAGTTATCCCCAGTCAGGATCAGGAATTACGGACGATGCCTAATCAGTTTACACTTCATATTTGCTCGGAAACCCTCTCAACAAATACGTTTGTATTAAGAAACATTAATAAAGCTGAGAGCCTTGACTATTGCCTCTGGTCTATTCCCTTGCCTCACGGTTAACTTTAATTTTGTTCGACCACTTAGAGTTGGCGAATACATTATAGCAAATCCTGTTAAGTAGGGTCGGCTGAAAAGCGAATACAAAGTATTCTAAGCAAGGGTTTGGCAGCTCCATCATATCTGCAACTTTCTTGCAATGATGGTGAGCAGCAGAAGTTATTAAAAGAGGGCAAAGCCAATTCGCCGCTACAATAAGGTTATTTCCCAATGGTAGGGGCGCACCGCGTGCGCCCAAAATGTAATATAGATATTTCGACCAAATTGAGCCGCAGCCAATTTAATCTAATTCCACCCGCAAGGCTCGCAATTTTGCCTCTAGCATTTGCCCTCGTTGTTCAGCAATTTCTGCCCGTTTTTGCACTTGCTTGAGTTTCTTTCCTCACTCTACAAAAGTCAAAAATACCTCGCCATCCGGTTGATAAATCTGACAATCTTCTGGGGATAACTGAAAGCGAATCCCCAAAAGAGGACTTTACTTGTTATGGTTCGATAGGGGGGCATAAATCGACTAAATCCTTATCTGGCAAGAGACTTAATTGATTAGTTCGCTCTAGATAAAAAACAATTGACAAAAATCGCTAAATGCTTTTCTATATATAGCGGTGTGCAGTCGTATGAGGTACAGTGTCACGAGCTATAAACCATGCTAGGCAAAGCTTGGTTTGTATCTCACTCAAGCGCTTACCGCTATAAGGGTTCCATCCCTTATAATCCCCGTCCATTGCATAACACCAACCGAAGAGCCCAATTATCCATCACCTCGATAACTTCTAGGTTAGACTTCCTCGCTTGCCAACCGCTAAGATGATTGTGAACGGGATCATAAAGATAGTATTCCAAGACCCCGTATTTCTCATAGATATCTAACTTTTTGATCATTTCTTTTAAAGTTCTTTCAGTAGTAAGAAGATCAAAAACTACTTGGGGATAGAAGCTGCCCAGTTCCTTGCCACTGTCAAAAAACACCATTAGATCGGGGTTAAGCTGAATAGTTGCCTTGTCTATCAAAGCAGACCGGGGAACAGTAGCGGCGATCAACACATCCTCTCGATCGGCGAATAATAACTTGAGATTATCTTCTATAATCCCTATCCAGTTACACTTTTTAGAGTCAGCTATCTGAGGGGGATTATTGGGGGAGATAACTTGGCTAGAAAGGTTGTCAAGCATATCGATCAGGGAGAAAATTATAACTATTTGTCTAGTGATTCAAAAATAGAGGGTCTTGACCCCAACATTTTTAGATATTGATTTTAGCGCCAGCTAGACCTTGATTCTTGGCAGCGAGCCAGTAAACCTGAATAAATGATCGATGATAACTGATAGAGCTTACAGTATAGTGATTAATAGAAGCAATTTGCAAAGAATTATCGAGATAAAGAATGGATATTCGATCGACTGACACCTCGCTCCTTACTTGGACAGGAGATACTTTAGCCCTAGGTTTACCAGAAGGAACCATCGAGATTGCAGGAGAATTGGCAGAATTAAACGATAAACTAGGGGGAAACCTAGGTGATCTCATCTCCGAGACGGAATTCGAGGGAAAATTAGGCAGCAGTGCGGCGACTCGTCTAGGTGGTGGTCCGATTCGCAAATTAATCCTGGTGGGATTGGGAAAAACTGCCGATTTCGACCTGCAAACCCTGCGTCTAGCGGCTGCTGCGATCGCTCGTCTGGCCAAACAACAAAAAAGCCAAGCTCTGGCCATCAGTTTACCAGTAGTTGGCGATCAGTCCGCCACTGCCGGAGCAATCACGGAAGGGCTGCTGCTGGCCAATCATCAGGATACCCGCTTCAAGTCCACTAAGGAGGAAAAAGGAGCCAAATTAGCAACCGTCGAGTTATTGGGTTTAGGAGAGCAAACATCTGCGATCGCCAAAGCCGAGCAAATCTGTTCCGGGGTGATTCTGGCCAGAGAATTAGTCAATGCTCCCGCTAACACCGTTACCCCCCTAACCATGGCAGAAACCGCCGAGCAAATTGCCGCCGAATACGGATTAAGTCTCAAAATTCTGGAACAGGAAGAATGCGAAAGCTTGGGTATGGGAGCCTTCCTAGGAGTGGCCAAAGCCTCGGATATTCCCCCGAAATTCCTTCATTTAATCTATAAACCCCAAGGAACCCCGAAACGTAAACTAGCAATCGTCGGCAAAAGTTTAACCTTTGATTCCGGCGGTTTGAATATTAAAGGGGCCGGCAGTGGCATCGAAACCATGAAAATGGATATGGGGGGTGGTGCCGCCACCCTAGGCGCAGCCAAGGCGATCGCCCAATTACAGCCAGAAGTGGAAGTACACTTTATCTGTCCGGCTACAGAAAATATGATTAGTGGTCGCGCTATGCACCCTGGGGACATTTTAACCGCTTCTAATGGCAAAACTATTGAAGTCAATAACACCGATGCCGAGGGACGATTAACCCTGGCCGATGGCTTGGTTTTTGCGGAAAAATTAGAGGTGGATGCGATCGTGGATCTAGCCACTTTAACCGGGGCCTGTGTCATCGCTTTGGGGGACGATATCGCCGGTTTATGGAGTAGCGATGAGAGTCTCACTGTTCAACTCCAAGAGGCCGCTAAATTAGCCGGCGAAAAATTCTGGCCAATGCCCCTAGAAGAAAAATATTTCGAGGGGATGAAGTCTCAAATTGCCGATATGAAAAACACCGGCCCGCGCCCCGGCGGTTCCATTACAGCCGCTTTATTTTTGAAGCAATTCATTAATAATACTCCCTGGCTCCACCTAGATATCGCAGGACCGGTCTGGTCCGATAAAGAAAATGGCGTTAATAATTCCGGGGCCACCGGTTTTCCCGTCCGCACTCTAGTTAATTGGGTAATGGCCAATAATTAAGTTATCGGTAAGCAGTAAGCGGTATTAGGTGAGGAGTATTTTCACTGTTTACTGTTTACCGATCCCTGAAAAATCTGCCCCACCCCTCACCCCTATCTCAAGGTCGCGATTCATCTCCCGTTAAACTGCGTAGCGGTTAACGGGAGATGAATCGCGACCAGAATGAAACTAACGCAGTAGCCTTTCCACTTTTGGGGAGTTTTGGTTCTCGACGTATTTTTTTAGTTGTTCGACAGTAACGTCGCCACAACTAGCCACGAAATAAGCTCCCGCCCAAAAATAGGGTTTGTTGTCGAAATACTTTGCCGCCAAATCCGGAAATTCTTGTCTAATTAAGCGACTACTAACTGTTTTAAGGTTAGCGATTAGTTTGGTCCATGATTGTAATTAGTTGATATACTAGGCAGTAAGTGTTACAATTTAACTATAGCAATTCCCATAGTTGTGAGGTACAGAGTCTTAGGTTTTGAGGAGTCAGGAGTCAGGAGTTAAGATTTTGGTGTACCTCATGAGATTGGGAAACGCTATATACATCACATCACGAAACTAACGACAGTGATAACGCTTACCTACCAGTACAAACTAAAGGTAAACAAGAAACAGGAACGAGAGATTGTCCACATTCTTGATGTTTGTAAGAGCGTTTATAATTACGCGCTCTCGGAACGGAAAGATTGGTTAAACTCTCGAAAGTGTCTTGCGGATCGCTGTTCGCTAGTTTCTGAGTACATAATTCCTGCGGATCAACCCTATCCAAATTACTTCGTTCAAGCTAAAAATCTAACGGAAGCTAAAAAAGTTTACCCGATATTAAAGACGGTTAACGCTCAAGTCTTACAGCAAGTTTTAAAAACTGTAGATAAAGCGTTTGACCACATGAAATCGAAAGGCTTCGGCTTTCCTAGATTTAAGAAAAAGATGCGAAGTTTTGTTTTCCCCGCGCTCTCGAAAAATTTTCTAGGTGACGAATACTTAAATTTTCCACAATTGGGAAAAATTCGGATTAGGAAATCTAGGGAGTACCCGTCTGGGTTTGAGCCTAAACAAGCTCGAATTATCCAAAAAGCGTCGGGATTTTACGTTTTGGTTTCTTTCCAATCTACGGAATTAGTTCCCGATATGACAGTAGGGAAGACCTGTTTAGGAATTGACGCGGGAATTGAAAGTTTTGTCGCTACTTCACGGGGAGATTTAATCAAAGCCCCT
>VYLE01000126.1_pt1 | contig 71057 bp, 71 predicted proteins | sample 5114391 | NCBI WGS metagenome assembly VYLE01 (sample SAMN12291771, study PRJNA351875) | freshwater metagenome | isolation source: freshwater lake | place: USA: Michigan, Kent Lake | collected 2013-08-15 | reverse complement strand
CGGCGGCCACGCCCGCCGCCGCGCCGCCGCTCGACCCGCCGCTGGTGCGTCCGACATTCCACGGATTGCGCGAGATCCCGGTGACGGGACTGTCGGCGGTCAGCTTGTAGCCGGACTCGCAGGTCGTGGTCTTGCAGGTGATGATCGCACCGGCCGCCTTCAGCGACGACACCACGGCGGCATCGGCCTCGGGCACGAAGCTCCTGTTCATTGGCGAGCCGCCATAGGCCGGCACGCCCGCGACGAACACGAGGTCCTTGATGGTGACGGGCACGCCGGCCAGCGCTCCTGTCGGCTCGCCCGCCTGCATCTGCCGGGTGAGCCGGTCGGCCTCGGCCCGCGCCTGGTCGTACATCGGCGTCACCACGGCATTGCAGGCCTCGTTCGTCGCCTGAAGGGCCGCAATGGTGTCGTCGACGACGTCGCGCGGGGTGAACGCCTTGCGGCGGTAACCGGCCATGATCTCGGTTGCAGAGAGCGCGCCAAGGCCAGTCGGCGCCGGCGGAAAGGCCGTTCGGCCGGAACCATCAGTCATCATCGATCCCAAGATTTAGCTGAGCGCCGCGTCGACGGCGCGCTTGGCCATGACCGTGACGAGATGCGCCCGGTAATCGGCTTCGGCGTGAATGTCGGAGGTCAGGCCATCCGTATCGATCTTGATCGCGGCGATGGCCGAGGGATCGAAATTCGTCGACAGCGCCGCCTCCATCGGCGGCACGCGAAACACGCCGGGACCTGCCCCGGTCACCGCGACGCGGACGCCATCGGCGAATTTCGCCACGAACACGCCGACCAGCGCATAGCGCGAGGCCGGCGCCTTGAACTTGGCATAGCCGGCCTTCAGCGGCACCGGAAAGCGGATCGCGGTGATGATCTCGCCGGGTTCGAGCGCGGTCTCGAACAGGCCGAGGAAGAACTTGTCGGCCGCGATCTCGCGCGCGCTGGTGACGATGGTGGCGCCGAGACCGAGCACGCCGGCCGGATAATCCGCCGCCGGATCGTTGTTGGCGACCGAGCCGCCGATCGTGCCGCGGCTGCGCACGGCGGGATCACCGATCGTGGCGGCGAGCGCGGCGAGGCCGGGAATCCGCGTCTGCACCACCTTCGAGGCGGCGACGATCGCGTGCGGCGTCATCGCGCCGATGGTGATGGTCGCACCGTCGTCGCTGATGCCTTTCAGGCCCGGGAGTTTCGACAGATCGACCAGCGCGACCGGGCTGGCCAGCCGCTGCTTGAGGGTCGGGATCAAGGTCATGCCGCCGGCGACCGGCTTGCTCTCCGCGATCGAAACGAGCAGCTTCGCCGCGTCGGGAACCTTGTCCGGCTGGTGATAAGCAAACGATTTCATGGGTCGATCCTCCTATTCCGCCGCGACCGGCAGCGAGGCGTTCTGAAGCAGCCGCCAGATCCGGTTCGGCGTCGCCGGCATGTCGACATGGGTGACGCCGAGATGCGACAGCGCATCGACCACCGCGTTGATGACGGCGGCCGGCGAGCCGATGGTACCGACCTCGCCGCACCCCTTCACGCCCATCGGCGTGTGCGTGCAGAGCGTGGAATGGGTCGCCACCTTCATCATCGGCATGTGGTCCGCGCGCGGCATGCAATAGTCCATCAGCGAGCCGGACAGCAATTGGCCGGAGCCTTCGTCATAGACGGCGTTCTCGAACAGGGCCTGGCCGACGCCCTGCACGATGCCGCCGTGGAGCTGGCCCTCGACGATCATCGGATTGATGACGGTGCCGACGTCGTCGACCGCGGTGTAGTTCACCAGTGTCACCGTGCCGGTCTCCGGATCGATCTCGACCTCGGCGATGTGGCAGCCGCCGGGATAGGTGAAGTTGACCGGATCATAATAGGCCTGCTCCTCCAGCCCCGGCTCAAGCACTTCGAGCGGGTAGTTGTGCGGCACATAGGCCGCGCCCGCGATCTCCTCGAAGCTCTTGACGCGGTCGGTGCCCGCCACCGCGAACTTGCCGGCCTCGAACTGGATGTCGACCTCGGCCGCCTCCAGAAGATGCGCGGCGATCTTCTTGCCCTTGGCGATCACCTTGTCGGTCGCCTTGGATAGCGCGGCGCCGCCGACCACCAGCGAGCGCGAGCCGTAGGTGCCCATGCCGAACTGCACGCGATCGGTATCGCCGAACACGATGTCGACGTTCTCGAAGGGCACGCCGAGCTTGTCGGAGACGATCTGCGCGAAGGTCGTCTCGTGGCCCTGGCCGTGATTGTGGGTGCCGATCATCACCGTCACCTGGCCGGTCGGATGCACGCGCACCGTGGCGCTCTCGTAGAGGCCGCCGCGCGCGCCGAGCCGGCCGGCGAAGCGCGAGGGCGCAAGGCCGCAGGCCTCGACATAGGTCGAGTAGCCGAGCCCGCGGAACTTGCCCTTGCTGGCGGAGGCCGCCTTGCGGATGCCGAAATTCTTGACGTCGGCCGCAACCAGCGCGCCGTCGAGGCACCCCATCGGATCGCCGGAATCGTACTGCACCAGCACCGGCGTCTGGTACGGATAGGCCTCCTTCGGGATCATGTTGCGGCGGCGGATCTCGACGCGATCGATGCCCATCTCGCTCGCCGCAACGTCGACGATGCGCTCCAGCACAAAGGTCGCCTCGGGACGCCCTGCGCCGCGATAGGCGTCGACCGGCACGGTGTTGGTGAACACCACCTTCACGTTGCAGTAGATCGCGGGCGTCGTGTAGACGCCGCCGAGCAAGGGACCGTACAGGTTGGTCGGAATGTTCGGCCCGAAGGTCGAGAGATAGCCACCCATATTGGCGAGCGTGTTGACGCGGAAGGCGAGGAACTTGCCGGTCTCGTCCAGCGCCAGTTCGGCCTCGGTGACGTGATCGCGGCCATGACGGTCGGAGACGTAGCCCTCCGAGCGGCTCGCGACCCATTTCACCGCGCGCCTGACCCGCTTCGCGGCCCAGGTGATCACGGCCTCCTCGCCGTAGTGGAACTGCTTGACGCCGAAGCCGCCGCCGACATCGGGCGCGACAACCCGCAGCTTGTGCTGCGGGATGTTGAGCACCAGCGCGCCCATCAGGAAGCGCACCACGTGCGGGAACTGGCTCGTGGTCCATAGCGTGTAGCGGTCGGTGCCCGGCTCGTATTCGGCGATCGCCGCGCGCGGCTCCATCGGATTGCCGATCAGGCGGTTGTTGACGAGGCTGAGCTTGGCGACATGCGCTGCCTTCTTGAAGGCGGCCTCGACGGCGGCCTTGTCACCCAGCTCCCAGTCGCAGCAGATGTTGTTCGGCACGTCGTCGAACAATTGCGGCGCGCCGGGCCTGACGGCTTCGAGCACGCCGACCACCGACGGCAGGACCTCGTAATCGACCGTCAGCAGTTCGGCCGCCGCATTGGCCCGTTCCGGCGTTTCGGCGATGACGATGGCGACCATGTCGCCGACGAAGCGGACCTTGCCCTGCGCCAGCATCGGGAACGGCGGCTCCTTCATCGGCACGCCATTGGCATCGGAAATGCCCCAGCCGCAAGGCAGCGAGCCCAGGCCGTCGGCCTTGACGTCCTCGCCGGTCAGGACGGCGATCACGCCGGGTGATGCCAGCGCCGCGCTCTTGTCGATGCCGCGCAGCACGGCATGGCCGTGCGGCGAACGCACGAACACGCCGGCGGCCATGCCCGGCCGCTTGATGTCGGAGACGTAATTGCCGCGGCCAGTCAGGAAGCGCTGGTCTTCCTTGCGCTTCGGTGCGGCGCCGATCCCGATCACATCACCCATGGTCACTCTCCCTTGCCAGCGTTCTTGCCGGCGTTCTTGCCGGCGTGCATGGCGGCGGCACCGGCCATCACCGAGATGACGATGTTCTGGTAGCCGGTGCAGCGGCAGATATTGCCTTCGAGACCGTGACGGACGTCGGCCTCGGTGAGGTCGGGCTTCTCGGTGGCGAGCGCGATGGCGGTCATCAGCATGCCGGGCGTACAGAAGCCACATTGCAGGCCGTGATGCTCGCGAAACGCCTCCTGCATCGGATGCATGAGGTTCGAACCCGGTTCGCCCTGCAGCCCCTCGATGGTGAGCAAGCTGGCGCCCTCGAGCGCCGGCGCCAGCAGGGTGCAGCTCTTCACCGGCAGCCCGTCGAGATGCACCACGCAGGCGCCGCACTGGCTGGTGTCGCAGCCGATGTGGGTCCCCGTGAGACTGAGCTGCTCGCGCAGGAGGTCGGCGACCAGGGTGGCCGGCTCGACATCGACGGTGGTGGGCCGGCCGTTGAGTGTGAAGGATATCTGCAAGGTCATACTCCTGCGCGACGGGACTTAGGCGAGTGGCAAGGCGCTGCCGGTGGCCCATGTGGCCATGACGACATCACCGACGGTGAAGGGATCCGCGAAGAAGGTCTTCTCGGGGACATAGGCGACGAACTCGTCATCCGGCACGGTGTCGAGCATGACCTTGACGAAGTAGCCCTGGTATTCGATGGCGAGCACGCGGCTCGGCAGCGAGGTGGTGCAGCCCGGAGGCAGGTCCCGGCCAGGCCTGACCAGCGCGACGTCGTCGCGGCGCACCGCGATGTCGATCTTGTCGCCGACACTGATCGACGACCGCGCCTGCAGCGGCACCTCGATGCCCGCAGGGGCCGCCTGCCCGAGCACGAAGCTCGCGCCATTGACCCTCTCCACCCGGCCGGACAGCACGTTCTGCCCGCCCATGAACTCGGCGACGTAACGGTCATGCGGATGGGCGTAGACGTCGCGCGCGGGTCCCGCCTGCTTGATCTTGCCCTGCTCCATCACCACCACGAGATCGGCGAGCGCGATCGCCTCGAGCTGGGTATGGGTGACGTGGATGAAGGTGATGCCGAGTTCCTGCTGCATCCGCCGGAGCTCCTGGCGCATCTGCACCCTGAGCTGCTCGTCGAGCGCCGACAGCGGCTCGTCCAGCAGCAGGACGCGCGGCTCGGTGATGGCGGCGCGGGCAAGCGCCACGCGCTGCTGCTGGCCGCCCGAGAGTTGGGCCGGCAGCCGGTCCGCAAAAGGCGTCAGGCGCACCTTCTCGATCATGGCGTCCGCGGCGCGCAGGCGGTCGGCCTTGGACTGGCCGCGGACGCGCAGCGCGAAGGCGATGTTCTCGCGCACGGTGAGATGCGGGAACAGCGCATAGGACTGGAACATCATCGCGGTGCGCCGCTGCACGGGCGCGAGGCCGACGACGTTCTGTCCGCCGATCACGATCTCGCCGGCGGTGGGGTCCTCGTGGCCGGCGATCATCCGCAGGATCGTGGTCTTGCCGCAGCCGGACGGACCGATGAAACAGCAATAGGCGCCGTCCGCGATCTTGAGGTTGACGCCGTCGACCACATTGGTGACGCCGTCGAAACTCTTGCAGACGCCCGCCAGTTCGATATCGCCGCGATCTCTCTTCATTCCGCAACTTAACCCTGGTTCAAGCCTAGTCCTGGTTCATGCCCTGGCGCGGCTGCCGCGCTTCTTCTGGATCAGCACGATGGTGCCGAGGCTGGCACCGATGACGACGAAGGAGACGATGGTCGTCACGGTGCCGAGCGCGTAGAGCGAGGGCGAAGTGACGTTCAGCGTCATGCTCCAGATTTCCAGCGGCAGCGTGTTCAGCGATCCCGCCGTCTGCAGGCTGCGCGCGAACTCGTCATAGGACAGCGTGAAGCCGAACAGCGCGACTGCGACGAGACCCGGTGCGAGCACAGGAATGATCACGAGCCGGATGGTCTGCCAGCGGCTGGCGCCGAGATCATAGGCCGCCTCCTCCCAGACATGGTTGAAGCGCGACATCACCGCGAACATCACCAGCACGCCGAACGGCAGGGTCCAGGACAGCTGCGCGCCGAGCGCGGACGTGTACCAGCTCGCATCCAGCCCCAAGGCTTGAAACAGGAGTCCCGTGCCGAGACCGAGCACGAGGCCAGGCGCGACGAGACTGCCGATCATCATGTAGAAGACGAACGTGTCGCCGCGGAAGCGCTTGCGGAATCCGAGCCCGGCAAGGAACGAGACGACGACGGTAATCACCGTCACGATCGCCGCCAGCTTGATCGATCGGTCGAACGAGCCCTTGACATCGCCGGTCCGTGCCTGCGTGAAGAGATCGACGAACCAGTGCAGGGAATGCCCCTTCATCGGGAATACGAGGCCGCCGCGAATGTCCTGGAACGACAGGATGTAGATGCAGAACATCGGACCGTAGAGCGCGATGACGTAGAAAGTGAACAGCGCCGCCAGCACGTAGAAGGTCCAGGGCCGGCCGCCCTTGCTGGGCGCGATCGCCTTGGTCGCTGCGGGCGACACAGTCTCCGGCATGTCCGCGGTCACGGCGCTCATCGGGTGATCTCCGCCCTGATGTCGACGGTGCGCAGGATCAGCGAGATGATGGCCACCAGCACCAGGGTCAGCAGCACGGCGCTGGCCGCCGCGGTGGGATATTGCAGCACGCCGACATCCTCGTAGAAGGCGCTGACCACCGAGGCCGAGCCGCCGCCCGACATGACCTTCACCACGAAGAAGTCGCCCATCACGATCGACACGACGAAGATGGTGCCGAGCGCGATGCCGCTCTTGGACATCGGGACCACGATCAGGCGCATGATGTCGAAGCGGCTGGCGCCGGCATCGATCGCGGCCTCGATCAGCTTCTTGTCGATCCGCGCCATGGAATTGAATATCGGCACGATCATGAAGATCGTGAGCTGATGGACATAGGCAATGACGACCGCGAGGTCCGAGAACAGCAGGACCTCCAGCGGCTGACGGATCACGCCCGTGGCGAGCAGCACCTGGTTGATCAACCCTTCCTTGCCGAGCAGCGGGATCCAGGAGATCATCCGGATGATGTTCGAGGTCCAGAACGGCACCGTGCAGAGCAGGAACAGCCCGATCGCGAGCAGCTGGTTGCGGACGTGGAAGACCAGGAAATAGGCGACGAAGAAGCCGATGATCAGCGTGAAGATCCAGGTCAGCACCGTGAACTTGATCGTCGCGAGATAGAGTTTCAGCGTCAGCGCCGAATGCAGCACCTCGACATAGTTCGACGGCGTGAAGCCCGGCGTCAGGCCGCCGAAACCATCGGTGGCGAAGAAGCTGGCGGCCAGCACGACCAGGATCGGCGCCACGAAGAACGGCACCAGCACCAGCACCAGCGGCGAGACGTAAAGCCAGCCGGCGAGATTGGAGCGGGACGGAGTTGCACTGGACTGCATGATGGCAAACGCCTCGAAGTCGGTCGGCTCGCGCCGGCGCGGGTGACGCGCCGACGCATCGTGAGGTCAGGGAAAGCAGGTTTCACGCCACCTTGAAGTCGTTCCAGCGCTTGTTCATGTAGGCGGCCTCGTCCATCAGCGTGTTCCAGCACGAGATGTTCTTGACGCGGTCGAGGAAGGAGCCGCCATCGCGCTTGGTGCCGGCCTTCTCCATCGGCACGCCGTAGGGATCGTTGATCACCTGCGGCGCCGGCTGGCCCTCGTACCAGAATGCCCATTCGGCCGGGGTCAGGAATTTCTTCGCGGTCGACGGCACCGGGCTGTAATAGCCGTAGCGCGCGACGAAGCCGCCCTGCCAGCCCGACAGGTACCAGTTGAGATATTCATAGGCAGCGTCCAGCTTCTTGCCGGACAGATGCTTCATCAGGCCCATGCCGTTGCACCAGCCGCGATAGCCTTCCTTGCCGTTCTTGACGTTCACGGGGGCGTAGACGCACGGAATCTCCTTGACCCGTACGGCGGCGACCGCCGGCGACCACATCGACTGGATCACCACCTCGCCCGCCGCCATCAACTGCACCGACTGGTCGAAGGTGGTCCAGGTCGCACGGAACTGGCCTGCCTTCTTCAGCTCGATCAGCTTGTTGCAGGTGAAGTCGATCTCCTCCTTGGTCATGTTGCCCTTGTTGCCGTACTTGATCAGTCCGGCGCTTTCGAAACAGAGCGCTGCATCCATGATGCCGATCGCGGGCACGTCGAGGATCGCGGCCTTGCCCTTGAACTTGGGATCGATCAGGTCCTTCCACTCGGTCACCTCGTGGCCGACGAGGTCGGGGCGGTAGCCGATGGAGTCGGCGTTGTAGACCTGCGGCAGGAACGTCGCCCATTCGGTGACGCCGTCATGGAGATCGGTCGAGTCGGGCTTGGAGATGTACATGGCCTCATAGGGCGAGATGCCCTGGCGCGGGATCTTGTGGCCGTCGATCTCGCCCTTGGTGAAGATCGGCAGGATGTTGTCGAACTCCTTGATCTTCTTGACCTCGATGCCCTGGATGACGGAGCGCTTGGCGGCCAGCTTGGCCTGCCAGCCCTCGAGGTCGGCGATGTCGACCGTATTAGGCTGGCTTATGAAGCGGTTGATGGCGGCGGAGGTGTCGAGGTTCTGCATCGTCACCTTGAAGCCGAGATCCTTGGCGGCCTGGTCGCCGATCGCCTTCACCACCGAGTAGGAGACGCCGACATGGCGCAGCTCGATGTCCTTGATCTCCTGCGCCCAGATGGTCGGGAAGCCGCGGATCGCGTCCGATCCCGCCGCCGCACCCGCGACGGCTGCGGCCCCCTTCAACAGCGTGCGCCGGCTCAGCTTTTTCGCCGATTTCACCTCGGACCCGGAAGTGAACGTCCCCTTAGCCCCGTCAGACATGGCAACCCTCGTTGGTTACGATGAGCTCGCACCGATCGCCATTGATCGGCTGCGGATGTGATCAGTTGCGTGTGAGGCTAGGAGCGGGATTTCGCGAAGTAAAATTGGAAGTAAAAATTCGCCGCATAAACGCGGCTAATGGCTCGGGCTGCTGCTTTTGCTTTCGGCAGCGCGCATAAGAAGGCGACAGAACCTGCATACAAGCACGCACGCCGGACCGCCCGCGCCCGTTCGTGCGCCAGCAATGATCAGGATTGCGATGTCGGCTGCTGCAAGCTTGGGCGCGGCGCGCTTGCGACGAAGTGGCGCGCCGCCGTCCGAACTCAGGACCTCAGTCGCTCCCGCGCCGTTTCCGGAGCCAGCAGCGTGGCGCCGATGGAAATGATGGAGAGCGCGATGATGTAGACCGACACGGCCCAGGAGGCGCCGGCCCAGGCCAGCAGCGCGGTTGCGATCAGCGGCGAGAAGCCCCCGCTGAGCGCGGCCGCGACATTGGCCCCGAGCGAGGCACCGCTGTAGCGCACCTTTGTACGAAACAGCTCGGGCATGAAGGCCGCTTTCGGCCCGAACAGAAGCGCATGCGTCAGTGTCATCGTGACGACGAGTGCGAAAGTGATCAGCAGCGGATCCCTGGTGTCGAGGAACCAGAACAGCGGAAACGCCAGCGCCACCGAGAACACGCCGCCGGCGAGATACAGCGCCCTGCGGCCGAAAATGTCTGAGAGCCAGCCGGCCAGCGGCAGCGTCGCGAACTCGACGATCGCGGCATAGACCACCGCATTCAAGATCGTCTGGCGTGGCATGCCGAGCTTGCTCGTGGCGTAGACCACGGTGAACACGGTGAGCAGGTAGGCGAGCCCCACCTCCGACACGGTGATGCCGATCGCAATCAGGAAGCTGCGCCAGTCGCGTCGCAACACCTCCCACACCGGTTGGGCCAGCACCTCCTTGCGCTCGACGACCTCCTTGAAATGTGGCGTCTCCGCCAGCTTGAGCCGCACCAGGAAGCCGACGCCGACCAGGAGGATGCTGATCAGGAACGGAACGCGCCAGCCCCAGCTCAGAAAGTCCGCCTCGGGCAGCTGCGTCATCAGGCCGAAGATACCGGTGGAGGCGGCGACGCCGACGGGGAAGCCGATCTGCACCAGGCTGCCATAGAGACCGCGGCGGTTGCCGGCGTGCTCGACCACCATGACCACCGCCCCGCTCCACTCGCCACCGAGACCGATGCCCTGGACGAAGCGGAGCATGACGAGGAAGATCGGCGCCCAGACGCCGATCTGGCTGTAGGTCGGCAGGCAGCCGATCAGGAACGTGCCGAGCCCCATCGCGATCATGGTCGCGACCAGCATGGTCTTGCGGCCCAGCCGGTCGCCGTAATGACCGATGATGGCGCCGCCGATCGGCCGCGCCACGAAGCCGACGGCATAGGTCGAGAACGCCGCGAGTGTGCCGACGAATGGATCGAAGCTCGGGAAGAACAGCTTGTTGAACACCAGCGCGGCGGCCGTGCCGTAGATCAGGAAGTCGTACCACTCGATCGCGGTGCCGAGCGCGCTCGCCCACACCACATGCGCCGTCGTCGATCGCTCCGCCGTCGCGGAGATCCCGGTTGTTGCTGTCATTGCTAAATCCGCCCCACAAATTCCGGAAGCATCATGGCCAATCGCAGTGAGGGTTGCAATCTGTGAGGGTGTTATCTCTCACAGGATAACTGCGCGAGATTTTTTGCAGCGCTGCTTTACCGCCCGTCATTGCGAGGAGCTCTTGCGACGAAGCAATCCAGACTTTTTCCGCGGAGGAAGTCTGGATTGCTTCGCTGCGCTCGCAATGAAGGTGTTGATGCAGCGTATGCATCTTTCCGCGCGTTTCTCCGGCCGACCCGGAACCGCCCCGAACTTAATTCGCCATTGACAAACTCATTCGCCAATATCTAATTTACCGTCAGAACAACCGGCCGCGCCAAACGGCCCGCAAAAGAGAGGGAACGACGATGAGAGGGTTTCTCGCCTGCGCCATGTTCGCGGCGATGAGTTCGGCTGCCATGACGACCGCGGCGACCGCGCAAGTCTCCGACGACGCGGTGCGGATCGGCGTGCTGACCGACCTGTCGAGCTGGGGCCGCGACAATTCCGGTCCCGGATCGGTCGAGGCGGCGAAGATGGCCGTCGAGGAGTTCGGGCCGACCGTGCTCGGCAAGCCGATCGAGATCATCAGCGCCGACCACCAGATGAAGACCGATGTCGGCGTGCAGATCGTGCGCGGCTGGTTCGACAACAGCAAGGTCGACGCGGTCGTCGACATCCCCAATTCCGGCATCGCGATCGCCGTGCACAACATGGTGCGCGAGCGCAACAAGATTGCCCTGCTCTCCGGTCCCGGCGCGAGTTCGCTGACGGACGAGCTGTGCAGCCCGAACACGGTGCATTTCACCTACGACACCTATGCGCTGTCCAAGGTGACGGCTTCCGCCGTCATCAAGGAGGGCGGCAAGTCCTGGTACTTCATCACGGCCGACTATGCCTTCGGCCAGCAGCTCGAAAAGGACGCCACGCGCTTCATCAACGAGATGGGCGGCAAGGTGCTGGGCGGCGTCAAGCACCCGACCAACACCGCCGACTTCTCCTCCTTCGCGCTGCAGGCGCAGAGCTCGAAATCCGACGTCGTCGCCTTCGCCAATGCCGGTCAGGATACCGACAACGCCATCAAGCAGTCGGGCGAATTCGGCCTGGTGCAGGGCGGTCAGAAGCTGGTCGGCCTCCTGATGTTCGAGACCGACGTCCATGCGATCGGCCTCAAGGCGGCGCAGGGGACCTACATGACCACCGCCTCCTACTGGAACATGGACGAGGCGACGCGCGCCTGGTCGAAGAAGTTCTACGCCCGCACCAATGTGATGCCCACCATGATCCAGACCGGCGTCTACGGCGCCGTGCTGCATTATCTCAAGGCGATCAAGGCCGCCGGCACCGACGACCCGGCCCAGGTGATGGCGAAGATGCGCGAGCTGCCGATCGAGGATAAGTTCGTCCACGGCGGCAAGCTGCGCGAGGACGGCCGCGTCATCCGCGACATGTATCTCGCCAAGGTGAAGTCGCCCGAGCAGTCGAAGGAACCGTGGGACTATCTCGACATCGTCAAGACCGTGAAGGGCGAGGACGCCTTCCGCCCGGTCTCCGAATCGAAGTGCCCCCTGTTGAAGAAGTGAGGCCCGCATGACCGGCAACGAGCGCAACGCGAACGACGTGTACGAGTGCGACGTGCTCGTGGCCGGGTCGGGCTGCTCCGGCATGTCCGCCGCGATCACCGCGCGGTCTCGCGGTCTGGACGTCCTGATCGTCGAGAAGGAGCCGCGGTTCGGCGGCACCACCGCGCGCTCCGGCGGCTGGCTCTGGATCCCCGGCACCTCGCTGGCGAAGGCCTATGGCATCGAGGAGACACCGGAGCAGGCGCGCAACTATCTGCGCCACGAGGCCGGCAACAATTACGATGCCGCGCGCGTTGACGCGTTCCTGAGCGCAGGTCCCGAAGCGGTCGATTTCTTCACCAGCAAGACGGCGCTGCGTTTCGACATGCCGCTGGTCTTCCCGGACTATCACGCCGAGGCGCCCGGCGGCGCGCAGGGCGGCCGCTCCATGGTGACGCGCCCGTTCGACGGCCGCGAGCTCGGCGATCTCGTCAAGCATCTCGGCATGCCGCTGCCCGAACTGACCGTCTTCGGCATGATGCTGGGCAGCGGCAAGGAGATCATCCATTTCATGCGGGTGACGAAGTCGGTGACCTCGGCCGCCTATGTCGCCAAGCGCCTGTCGCGCCATCTGATGGACGTGCTGCGCTACGGCCGCGGCATGACGCTGACCAACGGCAATGCGCTCGCAGGGCGTCTCGCGAAATCGGCGCTCGACCTCAAGATCCCGATGTGGCTGTCGTCCCCGGTGCGCGAGCTGACGATGGAGAATGGGGCGGTGACCGGCGCGATCGTGATGCGCGACGGACGCGAGCTGCGGGTGCGGGCCCGTCAGGGCGTCGTGCTCGCCTGTGGCGGTTTCCCGCACGATGTCGAGCGTCGCCGGAAGATGTTCCCGCACGCACCGACCGGCGTTGAGCATCATTCGCCCGGCCCGACCGGCAACACGGGCGACGGCCTGCGTCTGGCGGAGAGCGCCGGCGGGCGCGTCGAGGACCGACTGCCGAATGCGGCCGCCTGGGTGCCGGTGTCGCTGACCACGCGCAAGGACGGCTCGAAGGGCGTGATGCCGCACTTCATCGACCGCGCCAAGCCCGGCGTGATCGCGGTGATGCGCGACGGCCGGCGCTTTGCGAACGAGGGCAATTCCTATCACGATTTCGTCCAGGCCATGGTCAAGGCGGCCAGGCCCGGCGAGGAGATCGCGGCCTTTCTCGTCTGCGATCACCAGACGCTGCGCAAATACGGCCTCGGCTGCGTGCCGCCCTTCCCGATGCCGCTCGGCCACCACCTCGAGACCGGCTACCTCATGCGCGGCGAAACGCTGGAAGCACTGGCGGCGAAGGCCGGCATCGACGCCGGCGCTTTCGTCGAGACCGTGAAGCAGTTCAATGCGACCGCCCCGCAAGGCCACGACCCCGCCTTCGGCAAGGGCTCCAAGGCCTATAACCGCTACCAGGGCGATGCCCTGCACGGCCCCAACCCCTGCATCGCGCCGATCGAGAACGGGCCATATTACGCCATCAAGATGGTGATCGGCGATCTCGGCACCTATGCCGGCATCGTCACCGACGAGCATGCGCGTGCGCTCGACGCCGAGGGCCGGGTCATCCCCGGGCTCTATGCCGCCGGCAACGACATGGCGAGCATCATGGGCGGCAATTATCCCGGCGCCGGCATCACGCTTGGGCCGGCGCTGACCTTCGGCTACATTGCCGGCCGTCATCTCGCCGACAACGCCAAAAGGCGCGACGCGGCGTAACCGAGGCGCATCGGAGGCGCATGAAGAGAGAGAGCCGCGGCATCCAGTCGATCGAGGTCGGCGGCGAGCTCCTGCGTGCGCTCGCCCGGAGCGGCGAGCCGATGATGCTGCGCGATCTCGCGCGCGAGGCCGGCATGACGCCGGCCAAGGCCCATCCCTATCTCGCCAGCTTCTCGCGCATCGGACTGATCGAGCAGGACGAGACCACCGGCCGCTACGAGATCGGCGCGCTCGCCCTCGAGCTCGGCCTGATCAGCCTGCGCCGGCTCTCCGGCGTGCGCATCGCGCGGCCGAAGATCGCGGACCTCGCCAGCCAGATCGGCCACGCCGTCTCGCTTGCGGTCTGGGGCACGCATGGACCGACCGTGGTCCAGCTCGAGGAGCCCGGCCAGCCGGTCCATATCGTGATGCGCGCCGGCTCGGTGATGGCGCTGCTGGAGACCGCGACGGGCCGGGCTTTCGCCGCGTTCCTGCCGGAGAAGACCATCAGCGCCGCGCTCGACAGCGGCCTCGACCGCCAGGGCGTCGGCTACAATCCGAAGCGCGCCGTGAAGGGCGCCAAGCTCGCGGAGATGCTGGCCGAGGTCCGCAAGCAAGGCCTTGCCCGCGCGCTCGGCGATCCCCTGCCCGGCGTCAACGCCTTCGCCGCCCCGGTGTTCGACCATTCCGGCCATGTCGCGCTGGTGATCACCGCGATGGGCCCGGAAGGCACCTTCGACGCGCGCTGGGACAGCCCGATCGCCCATGCCTTGCGCGACTGCGCCGGCGCGATCTCGAAGCGGCTCGGTCACGGGATGACGGCAGCGGCGGAGTGATTGACCCAACAAGGGTGTCATGTCCCGCGAAGGCGGGGCATCCCGTACGCCGCGGGCCATCGGCTCTGTCACCGCTGTCACGGCGTACTGGATCGCCCGGTCAAGCCGGGCGATGACAGCGAGCATGGCGCCCCTACTTGTCCTTCACCGGCACCGTGTAGTTCAGGATCAGCCGGCCGCCGTCCGGATAGATCGTCTGCCCGGTGATGTAGGAAGCATCGTCGCTGGCGAGGAACGCGACGACGGAGGCGACCTCGCTCGGCTCGCCGCCGCGCCCCGCGGGCGTGCGCGACAGCACCGTCTTGCGCGCATCCTCGGACGTGTAGATCGCCGAGGCCACCATGTCGGTCAGGATCGTGCCCGGCCCGACCGCGACGACGCGGATGTTGTGCGGCGCCAGCGCGACGGCGGCCACCGACGTGAGCTGCTTCATGCCGCCCTTGGAGATCGCATAGGTCGCCAGCGTCGGAATCGCCAGCAGCGCGTTCACCGAGGACATGTTGATGATGACCCCGCCGCCGCCCTGCGCGATCATCTGCTTCGCCGCCGCCTGAACACCGAAGAAGGCGCCCTTCAGATTGATGGCGATGACATCGTCGAAATCCTGCTCGCTGATGTCGAGGATGTCCTGGTTGCGGGCGATTCCGGCATTGTTGACCATGATGTCGAGCCGGCCGAACTCCGTCACGGCCGCCGCGACCATGGCATCGACGTCCGCGCGCCTCGCAACATTGCCGACGATCGTGCGCAAGGCCTCCGGCCGCCCCAGTTCCGCCGCCGTGGCGGCGAGGCCCTCGGCATCGACATCGGAGATGACGACCTTGACGCCGTCGTCGAGCAGGCGTTTGGCGCAGGCCTTGCCGATACCGCGTGCCGCGCCGGTGATGGCGGCGACCTTGCCGGACAGTTTCATGGCTTTCCCTCCAGTGACGGTTTCACAGGAAACGATCGGGCGCGAACGGCGCCAGCGGAATCTCCGGCGTCTTGCCGCCGAGCAACTGGGCGACGAGACGGCCGGTGCGGGCCGAGCCGACCAGGCCGACATGGCCGTGGCCGAACGCATAGATGATATCGCGGGACACGCGCGAAGGTCCGATGCACGGCCGCCCGTCCGGCATGCTCGGACGATGACCGAACCACGATCTGATCCGCGACGGCGGAATGTCCCGCGGCAGCTTCGGGAACAGCCGGAGCAGATGGTCGCGCAGGATCTCGGCCCGCTTCCAGTTCGGCGCGGCCTCGAGCCCGCCGATCTCGACCGTGCCGGCGGCGCGCAGGCCCTTGTCGGTCCAGTTCACCACCATCTTGGCGTCCGACACCATCATCGAGCTGCGCGGGCCCGACTCCGGATTCTCGATCATGACGTGATAGCCGCGCTCGGTCTCCAGCGGCAGGGAATCGCCGAGCGAGGCGGTCAGCCGCTTCGAATGCGCACCGGCCGCGACCACCGCGGCATCGCAAGGAATCTCGCCGGTCTCGGTGACGACGGCCGCGAGCCTGTCGCCGTCGAGCCTGAACCCCGTCGCCTTCGCATGCACCAGCGTCGCACCACTGGCGAGCGCATGCGCGGCGAGCGCTGCGACATAGGCGCCGGGATCGCGGCACCGGCCGGCCTCCTCGACCACGACGCCGAACGTGTAGCGCGGATCGAGCTCGGGCTCGCGCTGCCGCATCTCGTTGGCGTCGAGCTCCAGCCATTCCACGCCGACTTTCCTGCGCAGCCGCCAGCCGAGATCATTGTCGAAATTGCCGCGTGCGGGGAACACGTGCATCACCCCGTTGCGCTCGATCAGTTCCGGCACACCGGCCTCTTCCGCGAGCTTGCGATGCAGCAGCGGCGCATCCTTCAGGAGGCTGCGCAGCGCAAAGGCCGTGGTCTCGACCCGCGCCTCGGTCCAGCCCGACAGCAGGTACTTGATCAGCCAGGGCAGCGCCTTCGGCAGATAGGACCAGCGGATCGCGAGCGGGCCGAGCGGATCCAGCAGATAGCCCGGCACCTTCTTCCAGATGCCCGGCTCGGCCGGCGGGATCACCGAATGCGACGACAGCCAGCCGGCATTGCCGTAGCTCGCCGCCTGCTCGCCGCCGGGATCGCCGGGGTCGATCAGCGTGACCCGATGGCCGTCGCGCAGCGCCTCGATGGCGCTGACGACACCGACCGCGCCGGCGCCGATGATCGCGACGTGCCGGCTGCCGGTCATGCCCTAGACCTTCACGGCCGGCACGAAGTCCTTGCCGACCGAGATCGCGCGCGGATCGATGATGCAATGGAGGATCGCCGGCTTGCCCGAGGCGAGCGCGCGCTCGAAGGCCGGCGCGAATTCCTCGGTGCGCTCCACGCGCTCGCCATGACCGCCGAACGCCCTGGCATACATCGCGAAGTCCGGGTTCTTGAGCTGGGTGCCGACGACGCGGCCGGGATAATCGCGCTCCTGGTGCATCCGGATGGTGCCATATTGCGCATTGTCGACGACGATGACGACCAGCGGCGCATCGTACTGCACGGCCGTGGCGAACTCCTGTCCGTTCATCAGGAAGCAGCCGTCGCCGGCGAAGGCGACGACGACACGGTCCGGATATTGCCGCTTGGCGAGCACGCCCGCCGGCACGCCATAGCCCATCGAGCCCGAGGTCGGCGCGAGCTGCGCCGCAAAGCTGTGGAAGCGGTGATGGCGATGGATCCAGCCGGCATAATTGCCGGCGCCGTTGCAGACGATGGCGTCCTTCGGCAGCCGGTCGCGCAGCCAGGTCATGACCTGGCCATACTGGAACGCGCCCGGCAGCTCGCGCGCCTTTTCGGTCCAGGCGAGATAATCGGCATGGGCCTTGGCCGCCTCGCCCTTCCAGGCAACGGCACCTGCGGGCTTCAGCGCGTCGACGGCGGCAGCAAAGGCCGCGGGGGTCGCCTGGATCGCCAGCTCCGGCTGGTAGACGCGGCCGAGTTCCTCCGAGCCCGGATGCACATGGATCAGCTTCTGCCGCGGGTTGGGAATATCCAGCAGCGTGTAGGACGAGGACGGCATCTCCGACATGCGGCCGCCGATGAGGAGAATGACGTCGGCCGCATCGATCCGCGCCTTCAGGCCCGGGCTCGGACCGATGCCGAGATCGCCGGCGTAATGCGAATGGTCGGCATCGATCAGCGCGGCGCGGCGGAACGAGGTCGCGACCGGCAGCTCGAAGCGCTCGGCGAAGCGCGCGATGCTCCTGGTCGCCTCCTCGGTCCAGCGCGAGCCGCCGAGGATGACGAGCGGAGCCCTGGCGCTCGCGAGCATGGCCCCGACGCGCGCGACGTCATCCGGCGCCGGCCAGCTCACCGCCGGCTCGACGCGCATGGCATCGGCGACCGCGGCGGTCTCGGTCAGCATGTTCTCCGGCAGCGCGATCACCACCGGGCCGGGACGGCCCTGCATGGCGACGCGGAAGGCGCGGGCGACCAGCTCCGGAATGCGATCAGGGCGGTCGATCTCGACGGCCCATTTCGCCATGCTGCCGAACACCGCCTTGTAGTCGAGCTCCTGGAACGCCTCGCGCTCGCGCATCCCGGTATCGACCTGTCCGACGAACAGGATCATCGGCGTCGAATCCTGCATGGCGATGTGGACGCCGTGGCTGGCATTGGTCGCGCCCGGACCGCGGGTGACGAAGCAGACGCCCGGGCGTCCCGTCAGCTTGCCATAGGCCTCGGCCATCATCGCAGCGCCCCCCTCGGCGCGGCAGATCATGACGTCGATCGGGCTGTCATGCAGCGCGTCGAGCGCCGCCAGATAGCTCTCGCCCGGCACGCAGGTGACGCGCTCGACGCCCTGCGCGACCAGCTGATCGATCAGGATCTGGCCCCCGGTGCGGGTGTTGCGGATGGTCATGAGGACTCCTGTCGGCCTTTGGCGAAGCATCGTGCCCGCTTCGCGCAGCTCTTGCTCGGGGCTGGCGTAGGACAGTCGGAAACGCGGTGCAAGGCCGAAACCGCCGCACCGGATTACGCTGAGGTCATGCCTCGGCGGCAGGCCGGCGCGCCCGTCCGCATTGACGGGTCGTGGTGGCTTGCCACTGGGCCCGGAAACAGTGATGCTCATGCGCATGCCTCGCCGAGCCAAGCGCACCAACGACCCCGAACGCACCCGACGCGACATCCTCGAAGTGGCGATGGCCGAATTCGCCTCGGAAGGCTATTCCGGCGCCCGCGTCGACGCGATCGCGGCCCGGACGCGCACCTCCAAGCGCATGATCTACTATTATTTCGGCGGCAAGGAGCAGCTCTACCTGGCGGTGCTGGAAGAGGCCTATCGCAGCATCCGCGCCCTGGAGGACCAGCTCGACATCGCAAGCTGCGGCGCCCGCGAGGGCCTGCGGCGGCTGATCGAGGCGAACTTCGACCACGACGAGCGCAATCCGAACTTCATCCGCCTCGTCAGCATCGAGAACATCCACCACGGAAAACACGTGAAGCAGAACGTCCAGCTGCGCCAGCTCAACGCCGGCGTGATCGCGACCCTCGACGGCATCCTCGCGCGCGGTCGCCGCGAAGGCGTCTTCCGCGACGATGTCGACGCCATCGATCTGCACCTTGCGATTTCTTCCTACTGCTTCTTCCGCGTCGCCAACCGCCCCACCTTCGGCGCCCTGCTCGACCGCGACCTCAGCGAGCCCGCCGTGCTGGCGAAGAACCGGGCGCAGATCGTGGAGATGATCCTGGCGTGGCTGGCGGCCAAGCCAGCGCCGTAACCCGCATGAGCGAAGCGACACGCGGGACCAGCCGTACCGGATCTCGCTACGCTCATCCGGGCTACGGATGTTGCGCTGGGCCACGCGAACGCTGAGCCCTCCCCATCATTGCGAGCGCAGCAAAGCAATCCAGAATCCCTCCGCGGAAAGACTCTGGATTGCTTCGCCGCGCTCGCAACGACGATGTGGAGAGCGCGTCCCTGCCTACCGGTGCCCGATCGCGCGGATCGCACCGCGCAGCTCGGCGAGACCGCGCAGCCGGCCGATCGCGGTATAGCCGGGATTGGTGCGCTTGGTGGCGGCGAGATCATCCAGCATGCGGTGGCCATGATCGGGTCGGAACACGATCCGCTGGTCGGGCGAACGCCGCGCGTTCTCCTTGAGCAGCGCCTTCAGCACCGCGATCATGTCGACATCGCCGTCGAGATGATCGGACTCGTAGAACGACAAACCGTCGGCCTCGCGCTTGGTGGCGCGCAGATGCGCGAAGGCGATGCGCGGACCGAACCGCTCGGCCATCTCGGGCAGGTTGTTCTCAGCGCGCACGCCCAGCGATCCCGTGCACAGGCAGATGCCGTTGGCCCTGGACGGCACGGCATCGAACAACGCCTGATAATCGTCCGCCGACGAAGCGATCCGCGGCAGCCCGAACAGCGGACGCGGCGGATCGTCCGGGTGCAGCGTCAGCGACACGCCAAGTTGCTCGGCGACCGGCGTCACCTGCCCGAGGAACTCGGCGAGATGCTGCCGCAGGATCTTCGGCGTGATGTCGCGATAGGTCTCCAGCCGGTCGCGAAATTGCGGGATGGTCATCGGCTCGGTGGTCGAGCCGGGCAGCGCGCTGGCGATGACCATCACGAGATAGTCGATATCGGCCTGGCTCATCGCCTCGAACAGCTTCCTGGCGCGCGCCTGCTGCTCCGCCGAATACTCCTGCGCCGCCGCCGGCCGCTTCAGGATATGCAGTTCGAACGCGGCGAATCGATCCTGGTCGAAGCGCATCGCGCGGGCACCGTTCGGCAGTTCCCACTCCAGGTCGGTGCGGCACCAGTCCACCACAGGCATGAAATTGTAGCAGATGATCTTGATGCCGCTGGCCGCCACCGCCTCCAGGCTGGCGATCCAGGCCTCGATCGACTTCGTCGCCCTGCCCCCGAGCCGCTTGACGTCATCCGGAATCGGAATCGATTCAACCACCGACCAGGTCAGCTGCGAACGGCCGGGCTGGCCGTTCTCGATGAAGTTCTTGCGCTCCTCGACCGCCTTGCGTGTCCAGGCCTCGCCGATCGGCACCTGATGCAGCGCCGAGACGATGTCGGTCGCCCCGGCCTGCCTGACGTCATCGAGCGAGACCGGATCGTCGGGCCCGTACCAGCGCCATCCCTCCAGCATCATGTGCACCCTCCGGTCAGTTCGCGGTCAACACGACCTTGACGCTCTGCGAGCGGTCGAGCGCCAGCCGCAGCGCGTCCGGCGCGGTGGAGAGCGGTCGTTCCGCGGTGACGAGCGACAGCACGTCGACGCTGCCCGCCGAGATCAGTTCCACCGCGGTCATGAACTCCAGGCCGAACCGGAACGAGCCGCGCAGGTCGATCTCCTTGGCCATCACGGCGTTCGACGGTGTCGGGATCTGGCCGCCCGGCAGATTGCCGATCTGCACCACGACGCCGCCGCGCCTGACGATGCCGATCGCGCTGGCGAGCCCCGCCGCCGTGCCGGAGACCTCGAAGGCGACGTCGTAGGGGCGCGCGGCGGCCTGGGCCTTCAGCCCTTCCTCGCCCGCCGAGACGTTCTCGACATGCGAGGCGCCGAGCCGGCTCGCGAAAGCCAGCGGCGCCGGCGCGATGTCGGCGACCGTGATGTCGGCCATGCCGGCGCGGTGCGCGGCGAGCATGGTCAGGAGCCCGATCGGGCCAGCGCCAAAGATGATGCCGCGCTTGCCCTCGATATGACCGGCGCGCGCGACCGCGTGGAGGCAGACCGCGAGCGGCTCGGCCAGCGCTGCCGCCTGGTAGGAGACGTGGTCCGGGATCTTCACGCATTGCGCGGGGACGGCGTCGAAATAATTGGCGAAGCCGCCCTGCATGTGCGGCGTCTTCGAAGCCGAACCCATGAAGTAGATGTTCTCGCACAGGTTCGGCCGGCCCTCGCGGCAGGCGACGCAATGGCCGCACCAGCGCGACGGATTGACGGCGACGCGGTCGCCGACCTTCAGATTGGCGGCGGAGCCCGCGATCTCCACGACCTCGCCCGAGATCTCATGGCCGAGCACCAGCGGCGATTTCACCACGAAGTCGCCGGTGCGGGCGTGACGAAAGTAATGCATGTCCGAGCCGCAGATGCCGCCGGCACCGAAGCGGATGCGCACCATGCCGGACGCCAGCTTGTCGAGCGGATGCTCGATCATGCGCAGATCTTCGGGGCCGAACAGGGTTGCGGCGAGAGCGGTCGAGGTCATTTGGAAAGTCCCATATATTTCGGCAGCCAGAGGGTGAGTTCGGGAATGTAGGTGATCGCGATCAGCGCGAGCATCAGCGGCACCAGCCAGGGCAGGATCGCCACCGTCGTGCGCTCAACCGAGAGCTTGGCGACGCGGGCAAGCACGAACAGCACCATGCCGAGCGGCGGGTGCAACAGGCCAATCATCAGGTTCAGCGTCATGATCAGGCCGAAATGGATCGGATCGATGCCGAGCTTGAGCACGATCGGCAGCAGGATCGGCACCAGGATGGTGATCGCCGCCGTGGTGTCGATGAAGCAGCCGACGAACAGGATCAGCACGTTGGCGAGCGCCAGGAACACCCATTTGTTCTGGGTGATGCCGAGCATCCAGTCCGACAGCAGTTGCGCCGCCTGCGACACCGTCAGCAGCCAGGCGAAGATCGAGGCGGCGGTGACGATGAACAGCACCGAGGCGGTGGTCTCAATGGTGTCGAAGGTCGCCTTGGCAACGGTTCTGAACGTCATCGTGCGGTAGCGCACGAGGCCGAGGAACAGCGACCAGATCACCGCCGCGACCGCCGCTTCCGTCGGCGTGAACCAGCCCAGCGTCATGCCGCCGATCAGGATCACCGGCGCCATCAGCGCCATCACCGCCGAGAAGTCGAAATACCAGTCGATGATCAGCAGCGTGCCGAGGCCGAGGACCACCGCCATGTTGACCGACATGCCGGCCATCACCATCAGCCAGATCGCCATCGGGAAAGCGAGCACGATGGCGATCTCGAGGCCGGCCGAGCCGAGCTGCGGCCAGGAGAACGGCGTGTCGCTGCCCCATTTGTTCTTGTGAGCGAAATAGGTGACCGTCGCCATCATGAGCAAGGTCATGACGATGCCGGGAATGACGCCGCCGAGGAACAGCGCCCCGATCGAGACATTCGCCATCATGCCGTAGATCACGAAGGGCAGCGACGGCGGGATGATCGGCCCGAGCGTCGCCGAGGCCGCGGTGACGCCGACCGAGAATTCGGTGGAGTAACCGTGGTCCTTCATCGCCTTGATCTCGATGGTGCCGAGGCCGGCGGCATCCGCGATCGCGGTGCCGGACATGCCTGAGAAGATCACCGAGCCGATAATGTTGACGTGGCCGAGACCACCGCGCATCCACCCCACCAGCGCGACGGCGAACTTGTAGATGCGCCCGGTGACGCCGGCGATATTCATGAGATTGCCGGCCAGGATGAAGAACGGCACGGCAAGCAAGGGAAAACTCTCCACGCCGGCGATCATGCGTTGCGCCAGCGTGACGTCGGGCGTCACCCCGCTGACCAGGATGTAGAGCAGCGACGAGGCGGCCATGGCGATCGCCACGGGCACGCCGAGCAGCATCAGGACGAGAAAGCCTCCAAGCAACAGCAGCATGATCTTATCCTTCGAAACCGTCGTAGGCGCCGGGACGTTCGAGGATCGAATAGCCCTGTCGCAGATGTTGGACCGCCACCTGAACCGAGCGCGCGAACATCAGCACGAAGCCTGCCAGCACGGCGTAGTAGACGTAGTCCTTCGGAAGCGCGATCGTTGTCATCTGCTCGTCGCCGATGATGCGGATGTAGATCCAGACCAGTTTGATGGCGTAGCCGAAGAAGGCGATCCGGATCAGGTCGATTGCCGTGGACAGCACCCGCGCCACGACATGCGGCAGGTAGCGATAGACGAGATCGACCTGGATGTGCCGCGACAGCCGCACGCACATCGAGGAACCGATGAACACCACGCCGATCAGGCAGTAGGTCGCGATCTCTTCGGTCCAGGCATAGCTGTCGTTGAGCACGTAGCGGGTGAAGAACTGCAGGAAGACGGCTAGCGCCATCACCCAGAAGATTGCGAGCGCCACCCAGTCCTCGAAGGCATAGACGCCGAGATCGACCTTCGGCGCGGCCTCCTCCTCGAACGTATGGGCGATCTCGTCCGCGGTGATCTGCCGGTGGACTTCGGCGGTCGACATGGGGGGACTCCTCAAACTGGAACGGGTCGTTCCGGGATGGTGCGTCAGCACCAGACCCGGAACCTCGAGATTCTCAGGTGCGCCATTGCGCACCGTGATGCGGCCCTGCGGACCGCCGCGGGATGACGACTACGTCGTCACTTCACCGCCTGGATCTTCTCCCAGTCGGCCTTGCGATAGCCGAACGTCTCGAACGGAACGTTCTTGAGCACGATGTCGCGGAATTCGTTCTTGTCGACCTCGGTCACGGTCAGGCCCTTGTCCTTGAAGAACGCGACCAGCTTGGCCTCGTTCTGCTTGATTTCGCCGGTGGCCTTGGCCGCGGCTTCCTGCGCGACGTCGGTGAAGATCTTCTTGTCCTCGTCGGAGAGCTTCTTCCAGAGCGCGCCCGCCACAACGGTGTTGAGATGGTCGACGATGTGGCCGGTCAGCACGATGTGCTTCTGGACCTCGTAGAACTTCTTGGCCTCGATGGTGGTCAGCGGGTTTTCCTGGGCCTCGACGGTGCCGTTCTGCAGCGCGAGATAGACCTCGGCGAAGGCGATCGGCGCGGTGTTGGCGCCGCAGGCGCGCGGCATGGCGAGATAGGCGGGAACGTCGGGCACCCGCATCTTCAGGCCCTTCAGGTCCGCGCAGCTCTTGATCGGCTTGTTCGACGAGGTCTGGCGCACGCCATAATAGGTCACCGCGACGATGTGGTGGCCGCTCTTGTCCTCATAGCCCTGAGCGAGCTCCTTGAAGATGTCGCTCTTGGTGTAGGCGAGCAGATGATCGGAGTCGCGGAACGTGTAGGGATAGTATGTCACGCCGATCGGCGCGAAGCTCTTCGCCGCGAAGCTCGAACCGGAAATGATGATGTCGACCGAACCGAGCGAGAGGCCCTGGTTGATGTCGGCTTCCTTGCCGAGCTGGGACGCCGGAAAGACGTCGATCTGGTAGCGCCCGTTGGTACGCTTGCCGATCTCCTGCGCGGCCCAGACTGAAGCGGTGTGGAACGGCTCAGAGGTCTCGTAGACATGGGCCCATTTCAGCTTGGTCTGCGCCATGCCCGGACCGGTCGTCGCGACCATCGTCGCCACCGAAGCTGCCAGCACCATCGTCATCGTCTTCAACATCGACTTTTCCTCCATCAACTCAAGTCTGCTTCTTGTTCGCCCGCGCCCGGAACGGGTGCGGGCCGCCCAATCTCATCGCCGCCGCGCACCGCCGCTGCCGGCTCGTGCTTTCGGCGACGCCTTCGTCTTCGCCGGCTTGACCGCGGCGCGTACGGTTCGACCCTTCGCCGGCGCCGATCCGGCCCCGCCCTCGGGACCGAAATTCTGCGCGAACCGCTCCTGCGAGCGCACCAGGTGATCGCGCATCGCCTCGCGCGCCGCAGCCGGATCGTGCGCCGCAATGGCGGTGCGCACAGCGCGATGCTCGTCGAGCGCGGTGCGCCAGGTGCCGGGGCTCTCGAAATAATGCGCGAGCTGCGCGAAGTAGGGATTGAGGCGCTGGTCGAACAGTTCGCCGACCACGCGGACCAGAACCGCATTACCGAGGCTGCCGGCGATCGCGACATGGAAGGCGCGATCATGGGTCATCGAGGCTTCGCCGGGATGTTCGACATTCTCCATCGCCACGAGCGCTGCATCGATCCGGGCGATGTCGTCACGGGTCGCGACGCGTGCGGCCTGCTCGGCAATCGCGCTTTCGAGGAATTCACGGGCGCGCAGCAGTTCGAACGGGCCTTCGATGACGGCGGCCACCGGCGCAGGGGAGGCTTCCGCGGGTTCGATGACATAGATGCCGGAGCCGACGCGAATGCGGACGCGGCCTTCGACCTCGAGCGCGATCAGGGCCTCGCGCACCGTTGGCCGCGACACCTTGAGCTGCTCGGCGAGCTCGCGCTCGGTCGGCAAGCGACTGCCGACCGCGTACTCGCCGCTGTCGATCAGGCTTCGCAATTGATCGGCGACCTGGCGATAAAGCCGTCTCGCCTCCACAGCTTCCAGCGGCACGCTGGCCTCCCCGCAAAGGTGCTGCGGGCGTCCGAACGCCCGCGACCCGCCAATTTTGGAAAATTGGTCTTACCAATTGACCGGAGCATTGACCGAGGAAAGAGGCCATGTCAAGCAGCGGCCAAAGCAACAGGGAGAGACGACCATGCGGCTCGGCCGCGCCCAACTCGACCGGCTGCCGCCGGCCATCTGCCGCCCTGCCTATGACCGGTCGCGCGTCACGCCCGGCATCGTTCATCTGGGCCTCGGCGCCTTTCATCGCGCACATCAGGCCGTCGTCGTCGACGATTGCATTGCGCGCGGCGCAGCCTCCTGGGGCATCGTCGGCGCCAGCCTGCGCAGTCCGGAGACGCGCGACGCGCTCGCCCCGCAGGATCATCTCTACACCGTGGCGATACGCGCAGCCGAAGGCACCGAACACCGCGTGATCGGCGCCCTGCTCGACAGCGTCGTGGCGCGGGAGAAGCCGGCAGCCCTGGTGGAACGGATGGCCGATCCCGCCATCCGCATCGTCTCTCTCACCGTCACCGAAAAGGGCTATTGCCACACGCCGCAGACCGGCGATCTCGACGATCGGCACCCCGACATCGTTCACGACCTCAACGATCCCGAGGCGCCGCGCTCCGCGCCCGGCTTCATCGTTGCCGCGCTGGCGCGGCGGCGGATGCAGGGCCTCGCGCCCTTCACCGTCCTGTGCTGCGACAACCTCGCAGCCAACGGCCATACCGTGCAGCGGATCGTCACCCAGTTCGCCGCGCTGCGATCCAAGGATCTCGGCAAATGGATCGCCGATACCGCCGCGTTCCCCTCGACCATGGTCGACCGCATCGTTCCGGAGACGACGGACGCCGACCGCGATGCGGTGGCGTCCGCGCTCGGGGTGCGCGACGCCTGGCCTGTGATGACCGAGCCATTCACGCAATGGGTGGTCGAGGACCGCTTCACGGCCGGCCGGCCCGATCTTGCCGCGGCCGGCGTCGAACTCGTCACCGACGTCAAGCCGTTCGAGCTGATGAAGCTGCGGCTGCTCAATGCCAGCCATTCCGCGCTGGCCTATCTCGGCTATCTCGCCGGCTATGAGACCATCGCCGACACCATGTGCGATCCGCATTTCGCGCGGCTCGCCGCGCGGGTGATGGAGGACGCCGCGGTGACGCTGACCATGCCTTCCGGCACTGATCTTTCGGGCTATCGCGCCTCGCTGCTGAATCGCTTCGCCAATCCGGCGCTGCATCACCGCACCTGGCAGATCGCGATGGATGGCTCGCAGAAGCTTCCGCAACGCCTGCTCGGGGCAATGCAGGATCGGCTCGCGAAGAACCTGCCGATCGAGACCCATGCGCTCGCTGTCGCGGGCTGGATGCGTTATGTCACCGCGCAGGACGAACAGGGGCGCCCCATCGACGTGCGTGATCCGCTCGCCGCCGACTTCGCGGCACTGGCGCGCGAGGCCGGGCCCGTGGCGGAGCGTCTCGCGCCGGCGCTGCTCGGCGTCACCAAAGTGTTCGGAGCGCTGGGCGCCGAGCCGCGGCTGCGTTCAGCCGTTACCTCGGCTCTTGGGCGCCTCTACACGAAGGGCGCGCGACAGGCCGTGGAGACGCTGGTTTCAGCCTGACCACAAAACAGGCAGCAGCATTCCGAATGCTGCACTGCGTCCAAAATCCGCCGGAAGTCGCGCTTGATTTTTGCCTGTCCTTGGCTCACCCGAAAGGCATGGCAAAGGACAAGGTCATCGCCGCGAATGCGGCCTTCTACGCCGCCTTCACGACGGGCGATTTCGACGGCATGGAACAGATGTGGGCGGATGACGACGGCATTTCCTGCATCCATCCCGGCTGGCCGGCGATCATCGGCCGCGCCACCGTGATCGGTAGCTGGCGCGACATCCTGCAAAACCCCGAGCGTCCGCAGATCGTTTGCGCGGAAGCGCAGGCCATCGTCGACGGCGACAGCGCGCGCGTGCTCTGCATCGAGATCGTCGACGGCACCGCTCTGGCCGCCGCCAACCATTTTCGGCGCGTCGGCGACGGCTGGCGCCTGGTGCACCACCAGTCGAGCCCGATCGCGCAGATTGTCGAGCAGGCTGAAGACGATAGGACGAGTCACCGGGTCCACTGAGGAAATCGGGCAGGCTTGCCTTATTTACTTTGCATGGGGTTGTTTTTCACGTTTGCTCGGACGGCCCGAGTTCCGTCAGGTCGTCCAGTACCGCCCGTGCATCGGCAAAGTCCTCGTCGCGGAAAAACATGCTCCGCGTGATCAGCACCGGAATGCCCGCACCACGGGCCGCGATCAGACCGTTGGCGGAATCCTCGATCGCGACGCAGTCGAGCGGCGCCAGCCGCAGTTCCTCGAGCACCGCGAGATAGACGTCAGGCGCCGGCTTCTTGCGCGGAACATCGTCTCCCGCGACGATCGCATCGAAATCGGCCGCCCATCCCCTGCCCAGCGCGCGCGACAGCAGCGCATCGATGTTGCCTTGCGAGGTGGTGGTCGCGATCGCGAGCCGCTGGCCGCGCGCCTTCGCCGCTGCGAGCAGCGCCGCCACACCCGGCCGCAGCGGACAGCATCCGCTCTCGACCAGTTCGGCATAGCGCGCCGTCTTGATGCGGTGGAGCGCCGCGATGTCCGCGTCGGGCAAGGGCGGGGCGGCCGCGAGCCGTTCATGATAGGCACGGATGCGTTCCTTGCCGCCGGTCACCCGCAGCAGATCCTTGTAGAGCGCGCGGTCCCACGCCCAGGCAAGGCCGTGCCGGATGAACGCCTCGTTGAAGGCCTGGCGGTGCAGTTCCTCGGTCTCCGCCAGGGTGCCGTCGACGTCGAGGATCAGCGCGGCGGCACACCGAACCAGTTCCGCGGCGTCGGCACGTGTCGAAGCAGATGTGGACAAAGGACGCTCCCCCGGTCGACGGCGCCGTTCGGGCGCCTTGAGTGCTCGGGAGAGCATCACCCGCCGCCACCGGCCGGCAAAATCGGAATATCTTTTGCCCAGCCCAAAAATCTCTTATGAGCGGAGATGAGCGCAGCCAGCGCGACCGGAACCTCCAGCAGCACGGCAGACGCATGCGGCTCTTCATCCTCGGCCTCGGCTACAGCGCTCAGCACTTCGTGCGCCGGTTCGGCGGCAGCTTCACGCATGTCGCCGGCACGGTGCGAGATCCCGCACAGCGCGAGGATCTCGCCGGGCTCGAGCTGCATCGCTTCGCCGGCGCCCCTCCGGCGCGGGAAACCCTGGACCGGGCCCGCGACGCCGACGTCCTCGTGGGCTCGATCCCGCCCGGCGGCACCGGCGATCCGGCCGTGACCGCTTTCGGAGAGGCGCTGGCCGACGGGCGTGCGCGCAGGATCATCTATCTCTCGACCATCGGGGTCTATGGCGATCATGCCGGCGGATGGGTCGACGAGACCACCCCGCCGCAATCCTCGCTCGACCGCGCACGCCTGCGCGTTGCCGCCGAACAGGCCTGGACGGACATCGCGCCCGGCCATGTCGCGATCCTCCGCCTCGCCGGCATCTACGGCCCCGGCCGCAATGCCCTGCTGACACTGCGGGCGGGAACGGCGCGGCGCATCATCAAGCCCGGCCAGGTCTTCAACCGCATCCATGTCGACGACATCGCCAGCGCGATCATGGCCGCGGTGAACCATGGCGGCAGCGGCATCTGGAACGTCTGCGACGACGAGCCGTCACCGCCGCAGGACGTGATCACCTATGCCGCGCAGCTGATGCGCCTCGCCCCGCCGCCGGAGGAAGCCTTCGCAACCGCCGAGATGTCGGCGATGGCGCGCAGCTTCTATGCCGGCAGCGCGCGCGTCTCGAACGCTGCGATCAAGCGGGAGCTCGGCATGAGCTTCGCCTACCCGACCTACAGGCACGGGCTGGACGCGCTGTGGCACGCCGGCGAGGGACGATAGCCGACCGAGACTCTTGACTTCGCTACGGCGGGATCGTGATCTAGGCGCCCACGCGAGCGATCAAAGAACCAGCTCGCCCCTCGGGAGGATCCAATGAAGACGACGATCGCCATGATCGCGGCTGCGGCTGCCATCATCACGCTCGGAACCGCGCGCGCCGCGCCGCTGCCCGAAGCCGGCCCCGACGACGCCGGTTTCTCGAAACAGGGGCTTGCGCGCCTCGACGATTTCTTCGCCCGCGAGATCGCGGCCAAGCGCGTCCCCGGCGCGGTCGTCGCGATCGCGCGGGACGGCAAGCTCGTCTACTACAAGGCCCACGGCATGCTCGATCCCGACAAGGGCACGCCGATGCAAGTGGACGCGATCTTTGCGCTCGCCTCGATGACCAAGCCGATGGCGGCGGTCGCCGGCCTGACGCTGATGGAGCAGGGCCGGCTGCCGCTCCAAGCCAAGCTGTCGGACTATTATCCCGGCTTTGCCGGCATGAAGGTCGGCACGACGGAGGCGGACGGCTCCCTCCAGCTCGTGCCGCAGGCAACACCGATCTTCATCCACGACCTTTACCGGCACACGTCCGGTCTGATGTATGGCGGCCGGCCCGACAGCTCGAGCGCAGTGGCACGGCAATATCCCGATGGCATCGCGCCGGCGATCGAAGGCGACACGCAGGCCTTCATCGACCGCATCACCAAACTGCCGCTGGCGCATCAGCCCTCGACCGTCTTCGAATACGGCTTCTCGATCGACGTTCTCGGCGCGGTGGTCGAAAAGGTCAGCGAGCAGAAGCTCGGCGACTACCTCAAGACGAATGTCTGGCAGCCACTCGGAATGCAGGACGCGACCTTCCACCCGACGGAGGCGCAACGCCCTCGCCTCGCCCGCCCGTTCGCCAAAGACCCGCTCACGGGCAAGCCTCAATCGATCAGGCTGCTGGATACGCCGACCAAATTCGATTGTGGCGGCGCCTGTTCGTTCGCAACCGTCGGCGACTATCTCCGCTTTGGACAGATGCTGCTGAACGGCGGCCAACTCGACGGCCAGCGCATCCTCTCGCCGAAGACCGTCCATCACATGACGACCAATCATCTCGGTCCGGAAATCAAGAACAACGTTGCGATCGTCGAACCGCATCGTGCCGGCTTCGGCTTTGGCCTCTCGGTTGCGGTCCGCACCAGCGAAGGCCTGTCCTCGGTTCCGGGAAATCCTGGCGAGTTCAGCTGGAACGGCGCCTTCGGGACGCAGTTCTTCTGCGACCCCAAGGAGCGTCTCGTCGTCGTCGTGGGAACCGCCGCGCCCGGCGAATTGCGGAAATACTATCGCGAGCAGGTTCAGGACATCGTCTACGGCGCGATGGTGAAGTGAGCGCGCCGCAAGACGCAAGGAGCGGCCCCTGCGGCCGCTCCCGTGACGACGGCATCAGCTCAGGACACCGTACTTCCTGAACCAGGCCTGCGCCTGCTTCCAGGCATCTTCCGCGGCATCCTTCCGATAGCTGCCGCGATAGTCGGCGTGGAAGCCATGCGGCGCCTCCGGATAGATCTTGAACTCGGCGGTCTTCTTGTTCTGTTCGAGCGCAGCCTTGAACTGCTCGACCTGCGCGACCGGAATGCCGGTGTCGGCGCCGCCATAGAGACCAAGCACGGGAGCCTTCATGTCGGGCGCGAGCTGGGTCGGACTCTTCGGCCACAGCGGATTGGCCGGATCGACCAGCGGACCGTAGAACGCGACACCGGCCTTGAGCGCACCTGAGTGGGCGGCATACTCCCAGACGTTGCGCCCGCCCCGGCAGAAGCCGATGATCCCGAGCCTCGCCACGTCACCCCCCTGCGAGGCCGCCCACGCCACCGTCGCATCCAGATCGGCCAACAGCTCGGCATCCGGCTTGGCGTTGACGATCGGAAGCAGATCCTTGACGTCGGCAATCTTGGTAAGGTCGGCGCCCTTGCGGAAGTAGTAGTCTGGCGCGACGGCAAATGCGCCGAGCTTGGCCAGCCGTCGCGTCACGTCCTTGATGTATTCGTGCAGGCCGAAGATCTCCATCGCCACGATGATCACCGGCGCCTTGGCGTTTCCCGCGGGCCGGGCGAAATAGGCCGGCATCTCCTCGGAACCGACCTTGATCCGGGCATCGCCGGTCTGGAGGCCGTTGCTGTCCGTGGTGATCACCTCGGCCCTGACCGGCCCGGCCGCGAGCGTATAGCCGGCGGCGACGGCGGCGGTCGCGCTCATGAAAACGCGACGCGAGACCGGGGGAATGGTCGTCAATCCGACCACGTCGGAGGTCATCATGCTGTCAGTGCCCATTGGTCGGCCTTTCCTGAGGTCTGGAGTTGCGAGGCGAGCATTCGCCGATATTCGCGGACGGAAGGCAAATCACCAGCGAGCGAGCTGACCTTTTGTGTCCTTCTATCGTCTGCGAGATTTAACCGTCTAGGGGACTTGCGGCGCAGCATCCATTAACTCAACCCGGCAGTTCCCCATAGGCAACTCGAGCGGCTGCGCTTCGCGCACGATAGCTCGGCTCCGAACCATTCGGCGGGTGGATCGGCAACAAACACGCGTGCCAGGCGCGGTTTGACGCATCATGTTGCGCGTGGTCCGCCTCGTATCGGAATTCTGCATCAGATCCCGCGGCATTCGATAGAAATTTTCGGAAAAATCGAGGAACGCAATTTACTCGAACTTTCCGCGTGGCGCCTAGTTCGACATCCGGCTCCAGAACGGAGACGCGTCTTCGCATCGCGGTAAGTCTTTCCGTACAGCGCAGAAATCGCGCAACGGATTCTTTCTCCCCCAGCCGGATTGCGCAACGACAGGCTCGATTGACTAAAACTTTATCCGACTTGGACGTGAGATGATTTTAGCGCGTGAAGCAATTGAACTGCTGGAGCAGTTGGCCCGGATCCTCTGGTTCGAAGGGACCAAGCACGGCCTGCGCGATCGCGAATGGATGGCGCTGCGCTTCCTCTCCCGCGCCAACAGGTTCTCGCGGACACCGTCGGCGCTCGCGAGCTATGTCGGCACCACCCGGGGCACCGCGTCCTTCATCATCGCAGAACTCGAGCGGCTGGGTTATCTGGAGCGAAAGCGTTCGGCCAAGGACAAGCGATCGGTGATGCTGAGCGTCACGCAGCAGGGCAAGAAGTTTCTGGCGCGGGACCCCGTCAACATTCTGGTCGAGACCATCGCGGTGATCGACGAGGATGGCAAGATCCGATTTCGCGACACGCTCCGACACTTGCTGGACCAATCGGACGCTGCCGAACAGCGCCACCATACCGACGTCTGCAAGCGCTGCATCTTCCTGCGCGAGGACCGCATCGCTACCGACAGCAAGACGGCAGCGGAGTTTACCTGCCGCCTGTTCCGCGCGCCGATCACGGAGGTGGAAACCGAGTTGTTATGCACCAGTTTCGAACATCACCGCAGATAGCCGGCTGCGCAGCTCACGGCGTCGCCTTGCGTGACGAATAAATGACGCCGCCGCTCGAGTCGACCACGAGGCGCCCGTTCTCGTTCCTGATATCCTCGATGCGCCCGAGACCCGGCACCTGCTGTCCCAGCATCGCTTCCACGACGCCATTGGGACCCTGCAGGATCGCGATCCCCTCATAGGCCTGACGGACTGACCAGCCCTTGGCCGCCTTGCGTGGCACCGATGCGCGCTCGGTCGGAGACACCGAGCCCGTAATCTCCGGCGAGGTCGCCGTGGCCATCATCGGCAGCGGCTGTTGCGGCTGCGCGGCGGCAGGAACCTGAGCCGGAGCCTGAGCTTGCGCCTGAGCCAGCCTATCGAGTTTCGCGGTCGAGGACGAACTGACCCGCTCGATACGGTCCAGATTCTCGGCGAAGCGTCCGAAACGGTCGTTGGTCGCCTTGCTCGAGAGATCGACCGCGGTGCGAAGTCCATCGAGATTCTCGGATACGCCCGAGATCTGCCTGCGGAGCTGCGCGACGGTCTCGCGCAAGTTCCTGATCTCGGCATTGGCCGCCGCGTTGCTCTGGCCCGGTTGCATCGTTGTGAGATAGGCGATCACGCCGGTACAGGTGCAGACCACCAGAACAGAGGCAACCGCAAGTGTTGCAAGCGGGACAACCCAGGTCGGGCGCGGCGGCGGCGGCTTGGCCACGATGACAGCGGGCTTGATCACGGCAGGTGCAGGCTTGGGGATCGCCATCTTGTCGAGCCGTGCCTTGGCGCGGATTCGCTTCAAGCCCTCGAGCGCCTCCTTGGCCAGAGCCTCGTCGCTTGCCGCGGCCGTCGCGCGCTTTGCACCAGCGGCGGGCTTGCCTGCGCCTGTCGCGGGACTGGTCGCGGCTGCGACAGGACCTGCAGCCGGTGTCGCATTGTCCTTGATATGGCGCGCCAGTGGAGCAGCCTGCATCGCTGCCGGCGCATCGGCTGTTTCGTTGAGACGCGTTTTGCCGTCGGACAACATACAAGAATGCTCCGTCCACTTCGATCTGTCGAACGACGATGCTAGGCGCACAAGCTTGCCCGAACCGTGCGCGTCCGCCGTCGACAGGCGATCACGATTCAACCTTGAAGCCGCCGTTCACGCTGAGCACGGGAGTGAGTGCGACTCGAAAGACACACACACGCCAAGATTTCGTCGGGCTGAAGTCGTATTGCGCGGGGTGAGTCGTATTGTCGCACGATCAATCGACGTTTCACGAGTCAATCGGGAGTTGAAAACCATCCACCATGTTCGCTGCGTGCACTGCGCAAAATGGCTGTAATTCTACGGGCCTGCGGAATTTTAGAACCGCTCCAGCGCAGGATTGGTTTGGCATCCAAATCAACTGATACGCTTGCGAATATCAAGAAACAACCTGATACAAATCAAGAGCATCAAAGACGCGTACCAAGCGGTTTATGGCGCGCGCTTGATCGGAAATCGGCAATTGTTACGGTCCTACTCAAGTGATTCTCGCTAGTTGGCGAGGAGATCGACACGGTTCCGGAGCGTCTGGACGAACAACATCCAGACACACTTCTTCAGGGCCGGCATCTCGATCCGCCGCGCGAGGTGGTCCGCAAGACACCCGCCGCGCCTCACGCAGTAAGCGTTCAGTACCGAGTCGAAGTAACAGGCCTGCGCATGCAGGCACTGAATGCGTTGGGCTGCCCGCGAAAGCCGAGACCAAAACAACGGTTCGCGGGAATGGAATGTCGTCAAACAGCATGGTTGCCTGGCCGGGCCATCACAACAACCAGCCGGCCGCGACACGTGCGAAACAGGGGCGAAAGACTGATGTATATTATCGTTGATGATCGCGAGACCGTCGCGGACAGCTATGTCGGAGGGCTCGTTCGGGAAGGCGTCTCGTCGATCGGCTTCTCCTCCGGAGAATTCTGGGACTGGCTGCAGTCCGCGAGCGACTCGGACCTGGCAGCGGTCGACGCCTTCCTGCTGGGAGACTGCGAAGCCCGCGCCAGCCTGCCACGATCGATGCGCCGGCGTTCAGCGGCGCCGATCATCGCCCTCAGCAGCCAGAAGATGCTGAAGAACACGCTGGAACTGTTCGAATCGGGCGTCGACGACGTCGTCCACGTGCCGATCCACCTTCGCGAGATCCTCGCCCGAACGGCCGCGATCGCGCGCCGCCGGGTGGGCGACCTGCCGAAGCCCTGCGAGAGCAGGATTCAGGTCTTCTTCAACGGGCGCGACCCGGAGATTGCCGGCCACGCCCTCACCCTGCCCCGCCGCGAACTGCGCATTCTCGAATACATGGTGGGCAATCACGGCAAGTGGATTACCAAGACGCAGATCTTCAACGCCGTCTACGGGATCTTCGAATCGACGTTCGACGAGAGCGTGATCGAAAGCCACATCAGCAAGCTGCGCAAGAAGCTGCGCGACCGGCTCGGCTTCGACGCCATCGTCGCCCGTCGCTACGTGGGATACCGCCTCAACATCCCCGCCGGCGAAGCCATCGACGAGCCGATGCAGGAATTCGACGATGTCGGTATCCTGCTCAACCGGGCGCACGCGACGACGGCAGCCTACCCGGCCGGCAACTGAGATCGGCAAATCGCCCGCAACAACCGACAATGGCCTCTGCGAGGAATCCTTCGCAGAGGCCATTGCATTTGGGTAAAGCTATCGGACTTGGACCGCCTGTTCGTCCAGCCGCCCTATGGTTTCGGCTGGAACTCGTCCCTGGAGACGTAGTTGAAATCCTCCACCAGGACGTCCTGGATGACGTCCGCCTGCATCCGCTCGTTGACGCGCTGTTTGATGGCGGTGGTGAGGATCGACAGGTCGTAGCGGGCGAGCTTTCTGAAGTCGAGACGATCGTCCGCATAAATCCGCCGGAAGGCCTCATCGACGACGAACGGCTCCGGCGGAACGGACAGCTGATGCATGGTCCGCGCCTCGACGGTATAGACGAAGCGTGCGACGATGTAGCCTTGCACGCTGCCTCCCTCCACCATGGGGACGCTCAACGCCCGTGTCTTCTGGTATTGCAGCCCTTCGAGATACTCGTCCTTGGCCGGCAGCAGGCTGCCGTTTTCCTTCCAATAGGCCACGGCATAGCTCGTGCCTGCAGTGAGGATGCAGACCCAGAGCCCGGCCAACACCAGCCTGATCACTTTCCGTCCCCGGCGGCGCGGCCGCTATATGTTCCGTCCGACTCGGCTTCCCTGATGGCCCTGACGATCACGGTCGCCACCTCGCGCACCGCGTCATAATGCATCTCGAGAATGGAACGGTTGCGCTCCAGCTTCTCGCGGAGCCGCTGAATCTCGTCCGTAACAACGGTCTCGCCCCCAAGATGCATCCGCGTGCGCATCAGGCGAACGAACTCCAGCATGCTCCGGCTCTTGCGTGCGCTGAAATCGTCGAAATCGATCTTCTTGCCGGTCGCAAGCGCAGCCGTCTCCTCCTCGACGATGCTCTCGAGCCGCCTGATCGCCGCGAGGAGGCCGGCGATCTCGTCCGTTCTCACCGCTTCGGCGCCGTCCGACCCGGCTTCAGTGCCGACGTCCGGGAGATGCACGGGGAGCATCGCCGCGCTCATGCCCGTTTCCACTGCCCACCCGCCGTCAGTGGCCGGCTGCTCCACCGCCGGAGCGTCCGCACCATCATCCATCTGCATTGCAATCTACTCCTCAACCTTCGTCACCCGTTCCCGGATCGATCATCGCGCGCGCATGAGGAGCCTCAAGCTGTGCCGGATGCGCGGCGGCGAGTTGCCTCGCAATGCCGATCCCCTTGCCCTTGGCGAGCTGGCTGCCGAGTTGCTCGGCCAGCATCGACTTCCAGACGCTGCCCGCGGTCCCCTTCCCGAAGAGCTCTTCGGACTCCTTGGGCAGCATGGTCTCCACGAAACTCTGCAGGATGAAGGCCTCGAACTTGCGATAGATATCATCCGCCCCCGGCTTCTTGATCACCTGGACCGGCGCTCCATTCACTAGCCCAGATTGCAATTCCGCCGGTACGGCTGCGGCCTGGTCGGCGGCTGCCTTCACGGTCTTTCCAGCCGTCGCGTCCATTGCGGCGGCGAAGTCGGCGGCCGACGAGTTCAGCGATTCGAGCCTGGCCGCGGCGGCCCGTTGCGCGAGCGGATCGGCCGCTTCCAACACATCGAGAACGAGATCCGGAGTCGCCGTCACGATCATGTCCTGTCTCCACCGGATGGCCGTCGCGCTGGATCGCGTTCGGCGGGGTTCGTTGCATTCAGTTCCTCGAGCGACCGTTTCTCCGCCTCGCGAAGCTTCTCCGCGAGCGCCACCTTTGCGACCTCTTGGAGCTGCTTGACGCGACGGTTCCCGGCACGGACCTGATCCAGTTGCTGCGATGCCTGCGCCTGTACCTCTCGCGCATCCATGCTCGTCCTCGCCAAACGCCGCGCGAGCGTTTCGCTCGACGATCCCAGAGGGGACTCTCCCCTGTTCAGGGCACCGACCAGCCAGGCCTGCTCGTCCTGCAGACTCGCGTCCTGCTGCTGCAGATGCGCGAACTGCCATTCGGACAGCCGCAGCTGGAGTCTTGCGAGCGAGACCAACCGTTCCAGCTTGTCGGCGCGCCTCATGCCGCTCACTCCGCCAGCCAGGACGAGACGCCAAGCATGAATTGCGTCAGGAGTTCGTCGCTGGTGAGGTAGAGCAGCAGGAAGCCGCCGAACAACACGAACGGCACCGAGATGAAATAGACCGGAATGGCCGGTGTCAGCTTGTTGATCAGGCCGACTGCGAGATTCACAATCACGGAATAGACGATGAAGGGACTGGTGATCCGCAGCGTCAGGACGAAGGCCTCGGAGAGGCGGCCGACCAGCTGGTCGAGCGCCATGCTGCCACCCAGTCTGTTGCCGGGCTGCCAGACGTCATAGGAATTCATCAGCCCGCGCAGAACCTGCCAGTGCTGATCAGTCATGAAGAACAGGGTGGTGACGGCGGCCATGATCAGCGGCACGAGGGCCGGCGCCGGATCGGTGTCGCCCACCGGCGTGCCCGGGATGTTGCTGAGCCCGATCGCGCTGGCCATCACGGTCGCCATGGTCTGCAGCGCAAGGAAGAACACGCGTCCGCCGAGCCCGATGACGCTGCCGACCACGAGCTCGGAGCAGATCAGGAGCGCGAGCGTCAGGGGCGCCGCGTTGTCCGTGAGAGGCTTGAGGATGGCAATGAGGATCGGCGCCAGTGCAAAGGTGGTCACCAATGCGACGAACAGCCGAACCTGCGCCGGGACGTTGACGCTCGAATAGCCGGGCACCAGCATCAGGCAGGCGCCGATGCGGCAGAACACGATGAACGTCACCAGCACGCTGTCGGCGAGGCCATTGATCACGAGATCGCTCCCAGCGGCCTGATCTCGGCGCTGCGCGCCACCTCGACATGGGAGAGAATCGGCAATGTCGGGAACACGCGCTCAAGGATCATCCGGACATAGGGGCGCGCCTCCGGCGTTACGGCAAGCACGACGCTGGTCCCGTCGTCGGTGAATTTGCGGATGGCCGCGCTGGCCTCGGTCGCGAACTGTTCGATCAGCCGCGGATCGGCGTCGAATTCGAGCACGTCGCCCTTGGCGTCGCGCTTGAGGCTCTTGTGAAACGCCAGATCCCAGCGATTGCCAAGGCGAATCACGTTCAGCACGCCGTTGTCCGAGAGATCACCGCAGATCTGCTGGGCAAGGCGGGTACGCACATGCTCCGCAACCTGTTCGGAGCGTCGCACATGGGGCGCGATCTCCGCGATGGCCTCCAGGATCAGGTGCAGGTTGCGGATCGACACGCGCTCCGCCAGCAGGATCTTGAGGATCGCCAGCAGCCCCGAATAGGAGATCTGCGAGGGACAGAGATCCTCGACAAGGCGCTTGTATTCGGGGTCCAGCCGGTCGAGCAGGCCCCGCATGTCCTTGTAGGACAGCAGCTGCGCGAGATTGGCCCGGATCACCTCGCTCAGATGCGTGAGCAGGACGGACAGATTGTCCACCGGCTTGCAGCCCTGCCGCTTGACCTCGTCGGTGAAGGCTTCGGTCACCCAGAGCGCCTTCATGCCGAAGGCGGGCTCGATCACCTCCTCGCCCGGGACATCGGGCTTGCCGTCCTTGTCGACCAGCACCATCACCTCGCCGAGCCGGAGCTCGCCATGGGCAACGCGGGTATCGTGGATCCGGATCTGGTATCCCTTCGGATCGATCGACAGATTGTCGGAGAGCTTGATCTCCGGGATTACGAAGCCATACTGCTTGGCGAACTTCTTCCGGATCTTGGCGACGCGGTGCGCGAGCTCGGTGCGCGAGCCGAGCAGGTGGACCGAGAGGTGTCCGCCGAGCGACAGCTCGATCTCGGCGGTCTTGAGCGATTCCTTGACGGATTCCTTGGCTTCGCTCTGTGCGCGCTCCGCCGCCTTGCCGGCCTCCTCTTTCTGCTTAAGCGCCGCCTGCCGCTTCGGCAGGGTGTAGCCGACAAAGGCCATCACGGCGCCGAGAAGCACGAAGGGCGCCATCGGCAGTCCGGGCATCAGCGCCAGCACGAACATCATCAGCGCTGCGGCCGAGACCGCGCGCGGATAGCCGCCGAGCTGCCGCAGCACGGCCTGCTCCGCCGAGCCCCTCGTGCCACCCTTGGAGACCAGCAGGCCGGCGGACAGCGACACGATCAACGCCGGCATCTGCGACACCAGGCCGTCGCCGACCGAGAGCTTGGTATAGACGTCGGCCGCGCGCGCCAGCGTCAATCCATGGTGGGTAACGCCGATCACGATCCCGCCGAAGATGTTGATCGCGGTGATGATCAGGGCCGCGATGGCATCGCCCCGCACGAATTTCGAGGCGCCGTCCATGGCACCGAAGAAGGCGCTCTCCTCTTCGAGCTCGCGGCGCCGGCGCTGGGCTTCCTTGTCGTCGATGAGACCCGCCGACAGATCCGCGTCGATCGCCATCTGCTTGCCGGGAATGGCGTCGAGCGTGAAGCGGGCGCCGACCTCCGCGATACGCGTCGCTCCCTTCGTGATGACCACGAAATTCACCGTGATCAGGATCGCGAAGATGATCAGTCCGATAACGAAGTCGCCGCCCATGACGAATTTGGAGAAGCCGGCAACGACGTAGCCTGCAGCATGTTCCCCTTCTCCGCCGCGCGACAGGATCAGACGGGTCGTCGCGATGTTGAGTGCGAGCCGCAGGATCGTCGCGATCAGCAGCACGGTCGGGAACGCGGAGAAATCCAGCGGCCGCTGGATCCACAGCGCGACCATCAGGATCAGGGCCGACAGCGCGATCGAGAAGGCGAGGCCGAGATCGATCAGGATCGGCGGGATTGGCAGGAACAGGATCGTGAGCATGGTCACGATACCGGCCGCGAAGAAGGCGTCCGCGCCGAGGCGGCGGGGATTTGGCAGGCTGGCAGCTAGCGTATCGGCCATGGGTCACCGGCAGAGGGATCGGACCGCAATCTGACCTGCAAAGCTTACGCGAGGGTGGCGTCTGCGCCGGATCAGAAGCCGCGTTCGATCCGCGAATAGACCATCTCGGTGAAGGTCGACAGATGCGCGCCGATGAAGGAGCCGGAGATGGCGACCACCACGAGAATGACGATGATCTTCGGCACGAAGGTCAGCGTCACCTCCTGGATCTGGGTCAGTGCCTGGATCAGCGCGATGATGGTGCCGACCAGCATCGCGGCACCGACCGCCGGACCCGAGGCGACGATGATGGTCCAGATCGCCGCCTGGACGATGTCGAGGGCGTCCCGCTCGTTCATGGCTAGCTGATGGTGAGGCCGGGACCGATCGCGACCTTCGTCCCGTCGGCGAGGGTTGCGACGGAGCCGTTGGTGTTGATCGAGATCGACGCCACCTTGCCGGTGAAGGTCGCACCGGTCGAATCGGTGAAGGTCACCGTCTTGCCGATCAGCCCGTCCGCCTGCGACAACGCCTGCGAGGACAGCAGCGAATCCAGCTTGTTGTTGGTCTGCATGGCCTGCTCGACCGTCGACAATTGGGCGAACTGGCTCATGTACTGTGCCGTGTCCATCGGATTGGTCGGATCCTGGTTCTTCATCTCGGCGATCAGCAGCTGAAGGAAGGTGTTGTAGTCGACGGTGCTGCTCGCCGTGGACGTGGTGGCGCTGGTCGTGCTCGACGATTTGCTGGTGCTGTCGGTGGCGCTGGTGACGTTCATGGGTCTCTCCGCTGTCAGGCCGCCTCGGAAGGCGTGTCGGTCGTGGCGCCGGCCAGGATGGCCTGCTCCACCGGGAACAGCGCACGGATGCGCTTGAGCGCGTCGAAATAGCGGGTGGCGCCGACCATCTCGTCGACCGCCGCGAGCCCCTCGAGCATCTCGGGGTTCTCGCAGACCGCCAGCAGCGCCGCATGATGCTCGCCGTAGAGGGCAGCAGCTGCCCCGACGTCGGTCGGGTTCATCAGCATGAGCTGGACGATGAAGTAGAGCTGCCGCATCGCCGTCGTGGCGTCAGACGCCTGCATGACCTGCCCTTCGAGCAGGAACATCACGTCGTTGACGAGCTCGACGGAGACCTTGCGGTCCACCCGCAGCACCGCACCGTTGATGTAGATCCGTTCACCGGCCCGCAAGGAGATCTTCATCAAAGCGCATCTCGGATCAGGCGGTTGATTTCGATCAGCTGAACCACGTCGTTCGACCTCTCATCGCGCAGCCGGTCGGCTTCCTTGACCACCCAGAGTCCGATCGAGATGATGTCGGCCCGTAACTTCTCGGGAAGCCCGTTCTCGGGATGCGCGAGATCCTCGATGAAGATGGTCCAGAGCCGCCGTACATAGAGCAGGCTCTCGACCAGCTCCTCGAAGCTGAAGCGGCCTCGCTGGATGCGTTCAAGGCGCTCGATGCCGAGACTGAGCGCCTGCCGTTCGCGCGTTCGCGCCTCATAGCCGCTATCGTCCACGACCGCTTCATAAGCTTCGAAAGTCATCAGAACCACTTCGCGCACGAGACCGGAGGACGGAGCAAGTCAGGAGCCCCGCTCAGAGATAGTTGATGAGGCTGATCTGCTGCAGCTGGGAGGTCAGCGAGAGCGCCGTCTTGATCTGGGTCTGCAGGGTGTTGACCCGGACCGACGCCTCGGTCGGGTCGACCTGCTCCATCTGGACGATCTGGGTGTTGAGGATGTCCTTCTGGATCTTCAGCTTCTCCGTAGCGCCGGTTACCCGCTGCTGGATCGAACCGACGCCGCCGCCGAGCACGGCGAGGTCGTTGATCGCTCCGCTGACGAGGCTGATCGCCTTGTCAACGACGACCTGAAACGTGTCCTTGCTGAGATTGGCATTTCCGAGATCCGTCATCATCGTGTAGGCCTCGGCCAGCTTGCGGAAGCCCGGTTGATTGGCGCTGACGGAACTATCCACCACCTCGGTCGTCGAGATGCGGCTCGACAGCGTCTGGTCGGTTGCGGAGGACCAGTTCGTATTCCAGGCGGGGCTGGCGAACTGGGCGTCGAAGGTGGTGTTGAGGAACGTCTGCATCTGCGCCGGCGTGATGGTGCTCACGCTGGCCGAGGCCTGGTTGAAGCCGAATGTGGCGAGGAAATCGGCGTCGACCTGGTTCTTGCTCGCGGAACCGGCCGTGTAGGTCGCAACGGGCGCGGTCTGCGTGTTGATGCCGCCGAACAGGTAGGATCCGTTGTAGGAAACGTTGAGCGCGCCGGTCAGGTCCTGCAGATTGGCGGACGCGCTCGGCAGGATGATCCGCGCCCCGCTATCGGCGTCGCGAGCCGCGATCAGGTTCTTGAGAAACTCCTGCGCCGTCGATCCCAGCTGGGTAATGCGGTTCTGGGTCACGTCGAGACGTCCCGCGACGAGTTCGTTGGTATCGACCAGCTGGTCGGCGAAGCTCAGTTCGGCGCGGAGAGACACGTCGCGGCCCGTGCCCGTCCCGAGTTCGAGCCCGACATCGGCGAAGCGGCCCGTGGTCGCCTCCTTGGAGGCCTTGCTGAGCGCGCTCTGGTTGTTGGTGATCGAGGATCTCAAGGCCGATGACAGCATCAGCGTCGAGATATAGTTTGCGCTCATCATGATCAGGCTCCCACGGCAGCCAGCAGGCTCTTCAACATCTCGTCGACGGTCGAGATGATCTTCGACGACGCCGAATAGGTTCGCTCGACCTGGAGCATCAGCGACATCTCGTCGTCCATGTTGACGCCGCTGACATTGGAGAGCGCAGCCGTGCTGCGGTCGAGCAGCGTGTTCTGGTACTGGACGCTGTCATCGGCTGCCTTGCGCTGGCTCTCGATCCAGCTCGCGGAGGACGACGCAAAATCGATGACGCTTCCGCTGGGCTTGCCCTGTGCCGCGGTGTCGAACGGCTGGGTCGCGTCCATGTTGCCGATCAGCTGCTGCAGGCGGGTCGAATAGCCGGCGTTGCCACTGGTGTTGTATTGATAGGCGGCATTGCCGCTGATCGCACCGTCGCGCAGCAGATTCGGGTTGCCCCCCTGCGCAGGATCGACCGAGGCCGCGACCGCGATGGTGCCGGCGAGACCGACCGAGATCGTCGCGCCGGCCGGCATCGCCGGCGCGCCCGGATAGGTAAAGAGGCCGGGTACATCGGGCAGCGCGGCGCCCGACTGGTCCACTTCCCTGAAGGCATCGATCAGGCCGCGCGCGATTTCGTCGAGTTGGCTCTGATAGGTCACCGCATCCTTGTCGCGGAGTTCGGCGAGTCCGGCGAGTTTTCCGGACTTCAGCGGCATGACGGAATTCGCACCGGTCACCGGCACACCATCGATGAAGACGGCATTGCCCGTGGTTCCCGCCGTGTAGGCATTGGTCGGCGAGAAGCTCACGGTCCGCGCTGTCTTGTCGAACAGCACGACGCCGCTGTCGGTGTAGAGGGCTGCGTCGCCGTTGGGGCGAAGCGACATGGACACGCCGACCTCCTGCGACAGTTTCGACACGATGTTGTCGCGCTGATCGAGATAGTCGGTGACGTCGTCGCCGGAGATCGTGCCCTTGACGATCGCGGTATTAACGGTCTGGAACTGCGCGAGGAGCTGGTTGATGGTTGCGACGGAGGTCGCCATGTCGGCATCCGCGTTCTCGCGGACCGACTGCACAGTTCGGGTCGCCTGATTGAGCGTGGTCGCCATGTCCTTGGCGGACGACACCGCCGCCTGGGCCAGGGTCGCATTGTCGGTGGAGTTGGCGTATTGCTGCAGCGCCTTCTTCAGCTTGTTGAGCTGGGCGGTCGGCGACTGGTCGAGTTCGGGATCGTCGACCGTCGAGGCCGCGATCTTCTGGAGACCGTCGAGGATCACGCTCTGCCTGGCCGAGGCGGACGTCGCGGTCAGGACGTTGGAGTAGAGGCCGCTCGAGGCGGCGCGCTGGATCGCGGCCACATAGACGCCGGTGCCGGGAAGGTTGTCCAGCACGGTGATCTTGCGCGAATAGCCGGTGGCACTGGCGCCCGCGATGTTGCGCGAGATCACCGAGGACTGGACGCCCGACGCCATCAGCGAGGAGCGTGCGGATTCGAGGGCGGCGGTCAGGGACATGGCGTGCTCGTAACGGGCTTGGGCACCGACGCGCTCAGCGCTTCAGGTTGACGACGACGTCGAGCAGATCGGCGCCGGTCTGGAACGATTTCGAATTCGCGGTGAAGCCGCGCTGGGCCTCGATCATCGACGTCAGCTCGTCGGCCAGATCGACGTTGGAGTCCTCCAGCGCGCCCGACTGGATGGTTCCGAGCCCCGCCTGCCCGGCGAGACCGACCTGCACGTTGCCGGACTCGAGGTTCGGCGAATAGACGTTGCCGACTTCCGGCGTGAGGTGATCGGGGCTCGGCACCGTGGCAAGCGCGATCTGGTAGCTCGGCAATTGCGTGCCGTTCTTGAGGACGGCGGTGACGATACCCTTGTCGTCGATATCCACCTTCTCGACGGCCGACGGGGCGTTGCCGTCCACCGTGGCCTTGAAGCTGAAGCTGTCGGCGACCTGGGTCATCGCCGACAGGTCCATCGTGAAGGCCGAGCCGCCGGGGATCGTGACATTGAGCGCGGTCGGGCTGGCCGCATCGAGTTTGCCCTTGCCCGTCGCACTGACGTCGAAGGTGAAGGTATTGAGGCCGCCGGGGAGCGCCGTGCCGGTGGCCGAATCGTAGACCTGAATCTGCCAGGTGTTTGCCGCTGTCTTGGCGGCGTAGACGTCGAGCGTCACCGCGTTGCCGATATTGTCGTAGGTGACCACCGACGTCTTGGACGTGTAGGCACCGGGGCCGGGTGGTCCGGCGATGACGGCCGCACTCGGATCGAGATTGGCCGAGACCGTCGCCTTGGTCGACGGTGACGCCTGCAGCGCCATCTGGTTGACATTGATGACCTGCAGGCCGCCGAAGCCGTTGGCGGCGACGGTCGGAACAGCGCCGTTCTGGATGTTGTAACCCATCAACTGGAAACCGGCGGCGTTGACGAGGTTGCCCGTGCTGTCGGGGACGAACGAGCCGGCGCGGGTCAGGAAGTTGCTGCCGTTTGCATCCTGCACCACGAAGAAGCCGTTGCCCTGAACCGCAAGGTCGGTCGTCGAGGTGGTGAAGCGCAGATTGCCGGGATCAGTGATGGCGTATCGCACCGTGGTCTCGACCGCGCCGGAATCGTAATTGCCGGAGCCGCTCTTCAGGATCAGCGAGGAAAACTCGGTCGATGCTCGCTTGTAGCCGGTGGTGTTGACGTTGGCGATGTTGTCGGAGACCGTCGACAGCTTGTTGGACTGCGCGTTCATCCCGGAAACGCCGGTGCGCATCACACCATACAGGCTCATGACTTAAGTCTCCTCTGGAAGGGTTGGGTTACAATGGGGGGTCTTGCTTGCGCGGGGCTGATGATGATTCACGATGCACAACTTCATCGCATCAGCTCGTCTTCGGCTGACAGAGCGAGCGCGCCTGTTCGGTCCAAGCGCCGAAGCCGCTGGAGACGAGGTGAGCGACGATGTGGCAGACGTAGCGCTTCTGCGCCGGCTGGTTGTTCGGGCCGGCATTGTAGCGTGCGACCGCCATGGTCCAGCTTCCCTCGCGCTGCTTGAGCTCCTTCAGGAAGCGTGCGGCGTATTCGACGTTCTGGGCTGGATCGAACATCGCCCGAACCGAGGCGAACTTGTCGCCGTGATAATGATGGTTGATCTGCATGCAACCGAGGTCGACCAGCTTGATGCCCTTGCTTCGCATCGTCTCGAAATTCGCGATCGCGTCGTTGACGTCCTTGGCGAACACGGTCTGCCCGTCGGCACCGAGCGCATAAGGATGCAACGTGCCGCGGCGTCCCGTTTCGGTGAGCCCGACGGCGTAGAGGATGCCGAGCGGAATCCCGTGCTGGCGGGCCGCGCGCGCCATTTCCCGCTCACAGGGACGCGCATCGTCGGCGACGGCCGGAGCGGTGCCGATGCTACAGATAAACAGGGCCGCGGCGAAGCTGCGGCGCTGCGTCCTGGTCATGGCGCGTCTCCTGGTTGGGCTGGCGCTCCTGGCGGCCCTGCCTTGCGCCATCGTCCGACTGGCGCGACGACGAACCGGCGCCGTCGAAGGCGCCTTGCGACTGTGACGACGGCTGCTGCTGATTGGCGAGCTGCGGTTGCGACTGACCGGAGCCGGTCGGGGACCCATCCAGCGAACCATGCCGCACCGGTGCGACCTCGGCGACGTAGCCTGCCGACTGCATGAGATCGCGGATGGAGTCGCGCTGCTGGTCCAGCATCTGGCTGGTGTCCTTGCGCTCGGCGGCGAGATGCACGGAGACCTCGCTGCCGACGAGACGGAGCCGGACGGTGACGTTGCCGAGCGCGGGCGGCTCGAGATTGATGGTGAGGATCCTGAGCGGCTGGTCCGCCGCGTTGCTCTGCGACGCCGCGAGATCTGGTGCTGCCGATGCGGTCTGGGCCGGCCCGTCCTTGAGTTCGGCAACGACCGCATTGGCGACCTGTTGCGGCGCATTGAACTGCGCCGGCGGCATATGGGTTTCCTGCTGGACGACGGTAACCTTCGTCGCCTCGGGCAGCACATCTCGCACCGCGACCCTGGTTGCGCGGTCGATATTGGCGGTGACGGCCTCGAAGCCGGAGCCCGCAGCCGCGGATTTCGGCAACACTCCGGCATCCTGCGGCGACGAGGTTGCGTGCGGCGACGAGGTGCGGATAGGCGTTGCGTTCGAAGCGGCCTCGGCGACCGCAGGATCAGCCGGCTTGCCGGCTACTACGTTGTCGTCGCGCCTGGTCGCTACGAATCGGTCGCCGCGCGCGCCGACATCCTTACTGCCTGTGACGGGCGGCGGCGGCATCTGTGGCATCGCCGCCACGATCTGCCCGCCGGTTACCAGGGAAACCGGCGGCCCGTCCGGAGCTTCGACCTTCGCCGCGAGATCGAACGAGCCCGTCTCATGCGGTGCAGGCTTGATCTTCGTGCCGGATGCCACGTCGTCATTCTCCGCAGTCCCGGCCTGATCGGCAGTGTCCGTCTCTTGCTCGACCGGTTCGTCCTTGACGTCGTCGGTCCCGGCCGGATGCGCCAGACGGGCATGCAAATTGCCGGTCTTCAGCTGCGTTTCGGCCGCCTGATCGCCGAGCGCCCGCTTGGCGAGGCTCGAGACGGTCTGAAGCAGATCGTTGAACGAGCCGTCGGCCTGCGACTTCGCCGGGGCACCTTTTCCGCCGCGCGCGGTTCCGCGCACGTTGAGGCTGTCGGCAAGGCCCGAGAAGGTTTGCGCGGAGGTGCCGCTGAGCTTCGTCATGGACGACGATCCTTGGTGATGACTTCGAGTTCGCTGAGCTGCTGCCGGGCGCGCACGAGGCTCGCCGTCGATGACGCAAGATCAAGACGCGCCGGCGTTGACGGCGGCTTGTCGGACGCTGCGCCGGCCGGAGACCCGGTGAAAGACTTGCGGACATCGAGCGCGAGCTGGATGGTTGCGTTCAGCAGCGGCACGTCGCGCTCCGGCAGCTTGGTCCGGTCCACCGCCTTCAACTCGGCAAGGCCGCCGTCATATTCGTCGCCGATTACCCGCGCCGCGCCCCGGTAGAGATGCGCGCGCTCGCGTTCGGGCGAGGCATCGGCGCTCAGTGCCAGCGCCCGCTCGCCGGCGAGCTTCGTCACGGCCATACGCCCGCGCATCATCGCGGCGCGTGCAATGACGAGGTAGAGCTTGACGCGGCTTGTGCGGTCCACCTGCTCCAGCAGGGCCACGATCCGTGCAAACCGGCGTTCGTCGAGCGCGAGGCTCGACTGCGTCAGGCCGGAGGAGAATCGCTGCCAGAAGTCGCCGGCATAGATCGAGTTGCGGTAGTGGCGAAGATAGGCCAGTGTCAGGAACTCGAACTTGTCAAAATCCTCGGCCTGTCCGACCAGCAGGATTTCGCGTCGCAGCGCCGCCTCCTCCACCAGCGTGCCCGGCAGCAGCAGGCGGGCGTCGTCGAGTCGCTCGATGGCGAGCGACGCCTCGGCGCGCGCGAACAGTGCGCCCTGCACCAGCGCCACCTGCCCGCCGAGCCCGCTGGGAATGGCGCGCGGATTGACGTCCTTGAGCAGTTCTCGGGCTTCGTCCTGGCGACCCTCGACATAGGCGAGCGCACCGTCGAACAGCCGCTCGTCAACGTTCAGCTTGTCGCGGGGGAGCTTGCGGACGAGCTGGGGCGCACCGCCGCTGAGCAGATAGATGATGACGGCCTGGCCGTTCTGCGGATTGCGCCACACGCTCGCATCGGTTGCGAGCAGTTTCTCGCCGACTTGCCGGATCAGCGCGATGTGGCTGCCATGGGCGGCGGTATCGCCGCGGGCAATGCCGTCCTGCACGGCCTGCAGCGAGCGCACCAGCTCGAACGGCTCGCCGGGCGCGCGTACAGTCTCGGCGATTGCGCTGACGCCGGACAGCGCCAGGGCGATCATCAGCGACGCGCCGGACAGCAGCCTTATCACGGGCGCTTCTCCCGGATCAGGATCTCGATCCGCCGATTCTGCGCGGCCGCCGGATCGTTCGGCAGTTTCGGCCGTCGGTCGGCATAACCTTCGACGTGCTCGATCCGCTGAGCATCGACGCCCGACCGCACCAGCATGTAATAGGCCATCTGCGCCCGGGCGGTGGAGAGCCGCCAATTGTCGTAGGTCTCCGACTTGTAGGGCCGGTTGTCGGTATGGCCGCGGACGATGATCATGCCGGGGCGCTTTGTCAGCAGCGGGCCGATCCTGTCGATGACGCGGATGAGTTCCGGCCGCGGCTCCGCCGAGCCGACGGCGAACATGCCGAAGCTCGCATCGTCCGTCAGGCTGATCAGAAGTCCCTCCTCGACCTGGCGGACCTCGGCGACCGGCCCCGCGCCGGCCTTGACGTCAGACAGCGCGTCCGCGATGGCCGATTGAAGCTGCTTGGCGGTCGGCTGCTGCGCCTGCGCCGCCTCGCGCGCTTCATTCTCTCTGTCCTTGGGCGCATCTGCCGGACGCACCGCCGCGGCCGACGGCGGAGCCAGAGGCGATTGGCTCGCCGGAGGCGCTGCGGCATTGGCCGCCACGCTTCCGCCGGCATCGTCGGATGCGGTGCGATTCGACTGCGGCTCGGCCTGCCTGGCGGTGGGATTGTCGCGCTCCGCTGCCTTCAGCCTCGGTTGCGGCTCGCTCTCGAGTGTCGTCTCGGCGTCACGGGAGGATTGCGGCGCGATCTTCCAGTAGCCCGGGTCAAACGGATCGCGATAGGCATCCCCGCCCTTGAGACCATCCTCCTCGGCGGAGGTCAGCGCACCGGCACGGCGCTGGCCCGCGCCCTGGTTGGCGCCATTGGCGATTTCGGCAAGCGTCGCATAGGGATCGCGGAACAGGACCTTCTCCTCATAGGAGGCCGGCTTTTCCGCGGTCGGCGAGTCGCCGCGACGCTCCTCGTTCGGCCCGGCCGGCTTGCGCCTGCCATCCTGGCCTTCGAACGGGGTCGCTTCCTTCTTCGTGAGATCCTTCAGACCCTTGGGCGCCGGCGCATTCTCGGCGAGCTTGATCGGATTGAAATAGCTCGCGACGACCTGCTTCTGATCCTGGTTGAGCGCGTTGAGCAGCCACATGACGAGGAAGAACGCCATCATCGCGGTCATGAAATCCGCATAGGCGATCTTCCAGACGCCACCATGATGCGTCTCGTCGTCGAACGCGCTGCGCCGGCGGATGATGACGAGCTCTGGCTTGACTTCGTTCATGGCCAATTACCGCCGTGCCGCCTCGAGGCGTTCCTTCCAGGCGGCAATCTGCGTCTCGATCACGGTCTGGTCGGCGACGACGCGGACCTCGAACGTGTCGGCGGCCTCGTATTCGATCCCGGTGCGCCGCGTGGTCTCGAGCTGGGCGCGGACGAGATCGAGCAATTCACCGGGTCCCGTGATCTTGAACACGGGAACCGGCGAACAGCCGGTCAGCGCCGAAATCTGCTCGACCAGGGAATTGATCGCCTTGTCGCGCACGGACTCCGCCAGGAACGGCAGCAGGATCCGCGCCACCGAGCTCGCGATGTTGGTCTCGATCTCGCGACAGGCCGCGTCGAAGCCGTTCACGATCGCTACCGCCTGCTGATCGGACCATTTGGCCCGTTCCTCGCCGAGCCGGATTGCGCTGCGGACGCGCTCCTCGGCGAGCTTGGCGTCACCTTCGGCGAGACCGGCGGCATAGCCCCGCCGATAGGCCTCGTCGAGCAGATTGACCGGCGGAGCTTCAGGTGCGGCCGGGGGCGCAGGCGGCTCGAGCTCGGATTGCGTCTCGCGCCGGACCTGCGGTTGCGGCTGAGGCTGCGCATCACGGCGCGGCTCCTTCCCCCTTGCCTGGGCATCCGCGGCCTTGGCCAGTGCCGGAGCCGGAGCCGGCGGCGCCTTGGCGCGGCCGCTCGCATCGAATTGCGTCAGGAGTTTTCCGATCGCCGCGTTCATGCCGCCTCCTCACGCCGCATCCAGTCCTTGAGGATCGCCGCCGCCTGCATCTGGTCGAGACGGACGATCTGCTCCAGCCGCTTCTGCGGCGTTCGCTGCATCTTGCCTTCGAGGTCCTCGACGAGATTGAGCTCGGCCTCGTCGCTTTCCGGCAGGGCCAGCGCGCCAGCCGCCTCGAGATGCGCGAGTTCCGCCGCCTCGGCCTGCTCCTGCTGCGCACGATGGGTCAGGATTCCGTTGACAGCGGGCCGGAGCCCGAACCACACCAGCATCGACGCGACCGCCAGGATCGTCACGGCATTGATGACGCTGCCGAGCTGCTTGTTGATCATCTCGATGAAGCTGATCGGCGGCACCGGCGCGAGATCGCGCGAGCCCTCGATGAAGTCGACGGCAGTGACCTGGATCTGATCGCCACGCTGCTTGTCGAGACCGCCGGCGGTGGCCGCGAGCTGGCTGATCTCGGCAAGCTTGCTGTCGATGATGGCCTGGTTGGACTTGTCACCGAGATCGGCGACGAGGCGCGCGCGATTGACCAGCACGGCGATGAAGAGCTTCTTCACCGCATAACCGTCGCTGACCGTCGTCGTCGTCTTGGATGACACCTCGAAATTCGTGACGTCCTCGCGGCGGGTCTTGTCCTCGCTGGAATTCTTGGTGCCGCCGGCGTTGACCTGCTGGTCGGGCAGGTTCTGCTGCACCGTGGTCGGCTGCGACCGGTCGGCATTCTGCGATGATTCCTTCTCGCGGACGTTCCGTACCGATCGCTCGGCCCGATTTTCCGGATCGTAGACGGTCTCGTTGACCTGCCGCTTGTCGGTGGAGAGCTGAGGCGCGACACTGACCTCGAAATTGTCGAGGCCGAGATAGGGCGTCAGCGCCTTGCGGATGTTCTCCTGAATCATTCCGCTGACCGTCTTCTGGAGGCTCGCCATCCGCGTCGGGGCCGCGCTCGCCTCGTCCTCTTCGGCCAGCAGCATCGAGCCGTCGGCATCGAGCACCGTCACCTTGTCTCGGCTCATGCCGGGGATGGCGGCCGCGACCAGATGACGGATCGACTGAGCCGTGCGCGCCTCGATCGCACCGTCCGTGCGCAGCACCACCGAGGCGGAAGGCGGTTGCTGGGTCGCGCGGAACGAGCCGCGCACCGGCATCACGATATGGACTCGCGCCGCCTTGACGCCCTTCATCAGTTGCACGGTGCGGGCGATCTCGCCCTCGAGCGCGCGCAGTTTGGTAACCTCCTGCATGAAGGAAGTCAGGCCGAGCGAGCCGATCTTGTCGAACAGCTCGTAGCCGGAATTGGCGCTGGTCGGCAGCCCCTTCTCCGCAAGCAGCATCCGCGCCTGCATGGTCTGGCTCGGCCGTACCGAGACGGCGTCTCCCGCCGCGTTGACGTCGAATGTGATGTTCTGCTCGCGCAGCGCCGCACCGATCCGGTTGACGTCCTCGCGGGTCAGGCCGGTATAGAGCGTCTCGAATTCGGGCCTGCTCAGGTAGTACGCTCCGCCGACCACCGTGACGAGCACGGCAAATCCAATCAGTCCCAAAGCCATCAGGCGCCGCGGCCCAAGCTCCAGCAGATTGTTGAGCAGTTGCTGTACCTGCGCGCGACTGAGCATTTGACCTCGTACCAATGCGAACGTGTCAGACACTGTCCTGCCAACCTTGTCCGAAGGTTGCGCGAGGACGACAACGTGTCGGTTCGCAGGCGAGGCGTTGCGGCTTTACCCGAATTGACGGCGGGCGATCGGCACCAGACCGCCGGCGAGCGGGCGGGGTCCGTCGAAATGAAAAGGCCGCGCTTCCTTCGGGAAGCGCGGCCTCTCCTGGTTCGATCGAGGCTTAGCGGAACAGCGAGAGGATGCTCTGGCTGTTCTGGTTGGCGATCGAGAGCGCCTGGACACCGAGCTGCTGCTGGGTCTGCAGCGCCTGGAGGCGGGTCGATTCCGCGTTCATGTCGGCGTCGACGAGCTGGCCGATACCGCGTGTCACCGAGTCCATCAGGGACTTCACGAAGTCCGAGTTGTTGGAGATGCGGTTCTTGATCGCACCGAGGTCCGCGGCCGACTGGCTGACCGTGTTGATCGCGGTCGTGACCTGGGTGATCAGGCCGTCGAGCGTGGTCTGGTCGGCCGCCGAATCCGTCAGCGCGCTGATGTCGATGGTATCGATCGACGCAGCGCCGGACACCTTGTCGAGGATGCCGCCCTGGGTCGCGGTATAGAGCGAGTAGTTGGCGACCGTCACCGTGATGGTGTTGATCGTGGGCGTGCCGCCGACGCGGGAGAACGACGACACCAGGTTGACAGTGGCCGGCGTGGTGGCGGTCGTGCTCAGCCAGTTCACACCGTTGAACGTCGCCGAATTGGCGGTGTTCTTCATATCCTGCTGGATCTGGGTGATTTCCGACTGGATCTTGTTGCGGTCGATGCCGGCGGTCTTGGCTTCGACGAGCAGGGCCTGGAGCTTGGTCAGGCCGGACTTGCCGTCGCTGCCGAGAACGGAGGTCAGCGCGGTATATTCCGTGTCGACGGTCGCGGCCGACAGACCGAGCGAGTCGGAGACGGCGGACAGCGCGGCGTTGTCGGCGCGCATCGACGTCGCGATCGACCAGTAGGCGGAGTTGTCCGACGCGGTGGCGACGCGCTGGCCGGTCGAGATGCGGTTTTCCGTCGTCTGGAGGCTCGCGCTGACAGACCGCAGGGTCTGGAGGGCGGTCATGGCGGCGGAGTTGGTAAGCAGGCTTGACATCGAAAATGTCCCTTTGAGAGCGGATGACGTGTGCTGGGGGACATACCGGGCTTTCACCGGTACGACGGGACGGCGTCATGCCTTTGGGCCGCAGACAAAGGCGGACCCAACCGGTCGTAACGGCGACGATAGCGTTCGTAGCTTGTGCGAGGCTTGCGCCTGCGTGACCGGGTTGCAACAGGGCAGCAGATATCGCGGAGCGTCCGCCACGCCCCGAAACGAAAAGGGCCGCGCTTCTGGCGAAGCGCGGCCCTTCGGAATGGTCGTCCGATCAGCGGAACAGCGAGAGCAGGCTCTGGCTGTTGTTGTTGGCGATCGAGAGCGCCTGCACGCCGAGCTGCTGCTGGACCTGGAGCGCCGACAGACGGGTGGACTCCTGGTTCATGTCGGCGTCGACGAGCTGGCCGATACCGCGGGTGACCGAGTCCATCAGCGACTTCACGAACTCGGAGTTGTTCGAGATGCGGTTCTTGATGGCGCCGAGATCGGCGGCGGCCGAGGACACCGAGTTGATCGCGCCGGTGACCTGGGCGATGTAGCCGTCCAGTGTGGCCTGGTCGGCCGCCGAGTCGGTCAGCGCGCTGATGTTGATGGTGTCGATGGAGGCCGTGCCGGACACCTTGTCCAGGAAACCGCCCTGGGTCGCGGTATAGAGCGAGTAGTTGGCCGTCGTGACGGTGATCGAGTTGATGGTCGGCGTGCCGCCGACGCGCGAGAACGACGATACGAGACTGACGGTGGCCGGCGTGGTCGCGGTCGCGCTCAGCCAGTTGACGCTGTTGAACGTCGCCGCGTTGGCGGTGTTCTTCATGTCCGACTGAATCTGGGTGATTTCCGACTGGATCTTGGCGCGGTCGATACCGGCGGTCTTGGCTTCGACCAGCAGCGACTGCAGCTTGTTGAGGCCGGAATTGCCGTCGCTGCCCAGAACCGAGGTCAGCGCGGTGTACTGCGTGTCGACGGTCGCGGCCGAGAGGCCGAGCGAGTCGGAGACGGCGGAGAGCGCCGCATTGTCGGCCCGCATCGACGTCGCGATCGACCAGTAGGCGGCGTTGTCGGAGGCGGTGGCCACGCGCTGACCGGTGGAGATGCGGTTCTGCGTGGTGGAGAGGCTGGCGCTCACAGACCGCAGGGTCTGGAGTGCGGTCATGGCAGACGAGTTCGTGAGCAGGCTCGACATTGCGAATGTCCCTTTATGTACGCGTTACATTTTCACTTGGGGACATACCGGGCTTTCACCGGTACGGAAGGGCGGCATCATGCCTTTGGACTGATGTGGGTGGGGTCCAACCCGCCGTGGCCACAGAGCTAGCACGCCGAATCTTGCCGGCGGCTTAAGATCGGATTGAATTGCGAAGCAATATCATATGGTTAACATTAGCCTCCGCTAACCATGTCCGCAACCGGCCTGTGACGCAAGGCTAGGAGAACGAGCGCACCAATCCGGACGCAAGCAAGTTCCAGCCGTCGATCAGCACGAAGAACAGCATCTTGAACGGCAGCGCGAGGATCGTCGGCGGCATCATCATCATGCCCATCGACATGGTCAGCGTCGCCACGATCATGTCGATGACCAGGAACGGCAGGATGATGAGGAAGCCGATCTCGAACGAGCGCCTCAGCTCGGAGATCATGAAGGCCGGAATGATCACGCGCATGTCGACGCGCTTGTCGTCGAACTTCCTGCGGAAGCTCTCGGCCGCGAGCGATTCGAAGGTCTGCAGATCCTTGTCGCGCACATGCGCCAGCATGAACTCGCGGAACGGATCGGTGATCTTGAGATAGGCCTCCTCCTCCGAGATCTCGTTCTTCATCAGCGGCTGCACGCCGGTCTCCCAGGCGCGATCGAAGGTCGGCGCCATGACGTAGAAAGTCATGAACAGCGCGAGGCTGATCAGGACGAGATTGGCCGGCGTGGTCTGCAGGCCGAGGCCAGCGCGCAGGAACGACAGCGCGACCGCAAATCGCGTGAAGCTCGTCACCATGATGAGCAGTCCCGGCGCCACCGACAGCACCGTGATCAGCGCCATCAGCTGGATGATCCGGCCGCTGGTCGAGCCGTTGCCCGGCGGCAACAGCGCGTTGAGATCCGGGATCTGTGCCAGTGCCACTTCGGGCAGCACGACCAGGATCAACGCGAGCAGCAGTATTTTCACTCTCACTGAATCACCAATGTCTCGATGATCAGCTCGCGGACCTTGCCCGACGAGCGGATGCTGGCGCGTTCGGACAGGTCCTCGCGCAGATGCTGGAGCCCCCGGACGCCCTCGAACTGGGCGACGGAGGCGGCACGCAGATAGACCACGATGTCCTCGCTGATATGCGCCGCGAGGATTCCGGCATCCTCGTCGCTCATGCTCTCGGTCACCATGGAGGCCTCGACCCGGGCCCAGTTGTTGGCGGGTGCGGCGAGATTGGTCACGATCGGCGACAACTTCCTCAGCCGTGCCGAGCCGGCATAGCTCGAGGCGATCGGTGGCGGCGTGGCACTCTTCTTGGCATCCGCCATGCGTTCGGCGGCCGCGAACAGATGCAGGCCGGCGAGCGCGCCGGCGCCGATGGCCACCAGTGTCAGGACCAGGATGGCCGCGATCAGGCGCATGCGCGTCCCTGCTCTCGTTTCGCCGCGCGGACGGCGCGCCCGTCAGAATGGTGCCACGGCATCATAGATCCGGTGTCCCCATCCCGGTTGCTGGACGTCCGACAGGTTGCCGCGGCCGCCATAGGATACGCGCGCCTCGGCGATCTTGTCGTAGGAGATGGTGTTGGTGCGCGAGATGTCGCGCGGGCGCACGATGCCGCCGACATTGAGCACGCGCATCTCCGTGTTGACGCGGAATTCCTGCGAGCCGCTGATCATCATGTTGCCGTTCGGCAGGACATCGGTGACGATCGCGGCGATCGACAGCTTGATATCCTCGGTGCGATCGATCTGGCCGTTGCCCTTGATCTGGGTGTTGGTGGACAGATTGGCGTTGGCCGAGCCCTTGTCGTTCCACCCGGCGACATCCATCAGCCAATCCAGCCCGAACTTGATCTGGGAATCGCGGGAGCGATCGGTCTTGTTGTCGAGCTTGGCCTTGTCCTGCATCGAGATGATGATGGTGACCACGTCGCCGGTGCGGCGGGCGCGGGGATCGCGGTAGAGATCCGTGCCGTCATCCCAGGTCGAGCGATAGCTGATCGGCGTACGGACGCGCGGCGTCACCGGAATCGGATCGGCCTGCGTCCGCAGTCCGCTGCCGACGGGCGACAATCTCGGGCCGGTGAGGACCTCGGCCGGATCGTGGTAGCATCCGGCCAGCAACATGGCCAACAGCGCGGCGATGGGCAGTCTCATCTATCTGGTCTTTCCGTCTTCGACGCGACGCATGCCGCCGAGCAGGTCGGCGAGGCGTGCCGCCCGTGCCGTGTCCATCTCGTTGAAGATCGCGCTCGAACTGCGCGGGCTCAGCTTGGCCAGCACTGCCGCGGCGGTCTCGTCGGCCATGCCGGCGATCTGGCTGGCCGCGGCATCCGGTTTCATGCGCGAATAGATTTCGACGACGCTCGCCTCCGCCTTTTTCAGGAAGTCGTCCCGCAGCGCCATCCATTTCTCGTATTCGGCCCGCTTCGCCTCGACCTCGGCGATGCGCTCGCGCAGCAGGCTTTCGGCCTTCTCCAGTTCCTTGATCTGCCAGGCCAGGCGCGCATCGACGGCGGGATCGGCGACATTGCTGCAGAACAGGGCGACATCGCTGTCGGCAGAAGCGGCCGCCGGCGCGGCCGGCTTCGGCGGAGCTGTGACGCTGGCCGGCTTGGCCGGGCGGGCGGGTGCTGCGGGAGCAGACGGTGCCGGCGCGCGGCTCTCCGGCGCGGGCACGGCACCGGTCACCACGGATGCCGCATCCTCGGCCGCCCATGCCGTGGCCCGGATCGAACTCTCCTCTGGGCGTGCCGGCATCGCGGGCGATTGCGGCTTCGACTGCCCCGGCGCGCGGGCGCGGGCGAACGACAGGAGGTCGAGCGGCTTCGCGGTCCTCGCCTCGTCCAGCGCGAACGCAGGCAAGACGCTCGCGAGTACGGCGACCGCGACCAGCAGGGGACGTCCAACGGTGTTATCCAGCTTCAGCATCGGGCCGCGCGCGATTCTCGCTCTCCAGCCCAGCATTGAGGCACCAACCTTGCACGACGCTTGTGCGTCATTGGACGATGACATCGGCCTGAAGCGCGCCGGCGGTCTTGATCGCCTGGAGGATAGCGATGATGCCCGACGGCTTCAGGCCGATCTGGTTGAGCCCGCGCACCAGGCGCTGCAGGTCGACGCCGCTGAGGATCGCCACCTGGGAGCCGGCCTCGTTGGCCTCGACCATTGTCTGGGGCACGACGACGGTCTGGCCTTGCGAGAACGGCGCCGGTTGCGACACCACCGGCATCTCGGTGACACGGACCGTGAGGTTGCCGTGCGTTACCGCGACCGTCGAGATGCGGACGTCGCGTCCTATCACCACCGTGCCGGTGCGCTCGTTGATGACGACGCGCGCCGGTGTGTCGGGCTCGACCGTGATCTCGCCGATCTCCGCGAGGAATCGCACGGGGCCGATGTAGCGCGGCTTGGACAGCACGATGGTCCGATAGTCGCGCTCGAAGGCGATCTGCGCGCGGTAGCGGCCGCCGGCATAGCGGTTGATGGCATCGAGGATGCGCGTGGCCGTCACGAAGTCGGGGTTCTTGAGCTCCAGGACCAGGAACTCCATCTCGTGCAGGCTGCCCTGCACCTCGCGCTCGACCAGCGCGCCGTTCGGGATGCGCCCCGCGGTCGGCGTGCCCTGGCTGACGTTCTGCGCCTGTCCGCCGACGCTGTAGCCGGCGACGGTGACCGCGCCTTGTGCCACCGCGTAGACTGCGCCGTCCGCCGCGCGCAGCGAGGTCATGACCAGGGTGCCGCCAAGGAGCGACGTGGCATCGCCGAGCGAGGACACCGTCACGTCCATGCGCTCTCCCGCGCCGATCGACGGCAGGAGGTCGGCGGTCACCATCACCGCCGCCACGTTGCGCGTGCGCAGCGTCGTCGGGCGGGGCGGATTGTTGGTGCTGGTGGTCTCGTTCCTGACATTGATGCCCATGTTCTCGAGCATCGATTGCAGCGACTGCTCCGTGAACGGCGCGTTGCGCAGCGTATCGCCGGTGCCGTTGAGGCCGATGACGAGACCGTAGCCGACGATCTGGTTTTCCCGCAGGCCCTTGATGTCGGCGATGTCCTTGATGCGGACGGCAGCTTCGACGCCGAACGACCAGATCACGATGATGAGCGCGAGGAGAATCCTGATCATGAGCCGTCCACGACCTTGACGGTGCCGTCGGGCTGCACGACGGCCCTGATGATCACGCCGGTATCGGTGTTGCGCACCGGGATCAGCGCGCCGGGCGCACCGGACTGCATCGCCGCGCCATAGGTGACGATCGACAGGCCGGACTCTTCGACCACCACCTTGACCATGGCGCCCCGCGCGATGGTCCATGGGTCTTCGACCGAATTGGTCGGGATCGGCTGGCCCGGAAGCAGATTGCGCCGGGCCATGCGACCGACGATCACCTGGCGCCCCTCGATGAAGGCCGCGACACCGAGCACGTTCGGAGCGAAGCTGCGCTCGGTGACCATGTCGTCCCTGATCAGCTCGCCGGCGCGGATCGCCACGGCCGGCACGGGCAACCGGCGCTCGTCCGCTGCGGCAAGGCGCAGCGATACCAGCATCAGCAACACGGCGGCCAACCCGCGAGCGATCAGGCCCAGCCATTTCAACATGGACACACCGGAACTAGCGAAGGCCTTTCGACACGGTCGATGCCATTTCATCCGACGCCTGGATGACCTTGGCGTTCATTTCGTAGGCGCGCTGCGCCGAGATCAATTCGGTGATCTCCTTGACCGGATCGACGTTGGAAGCCTCGAGATATTGCTGGTTGATCTTGCCGTAGCCGGCATCGCCGGGCAGGCCAACGACCGGCGTGCCCGACGCCGTCGTCTCCCGGTAGAGATTGCTGCCGAGCGGCTCGAGACCCGCCTCATTGGCGAAATTGGCGAGGTTGAGCTGGCCGATCTGGCGCGGATTGACTTCAGTATCGAGCTTGGCGAACACCTGACCGGTCTGGTTGACCGTCACCTGCACCGTGCCCTGCGGCACCGTGATCGCGGGATCCAGCAGGTAGCCGTCGATGGTGACGAGCTGGCCGTTGGCATTGGTGTTGAAAGAGCCCGCGCGGGTGTATTGCACCTCGTTGTTGGGGCCGAGTACCTGAAACCAGCCGCGGCCGTTGATGGCGAGGTCGTATGGGTTGCCGGTCTGGGTAAGCGCGCCCTGGATGTGGAGCTTGCGGATCGCCGCCGACTTGACGCCAAGGCCGAGATTGGCGCCCTCCGGAATCGGCGAAGCCCCGTTGACGTTCGCGACGCCCTGCATGCGATCCATCTGATAGAACAGATCGGTGAATTCCGCACGCGCCCGCTTGTAGGACGTGGAATTGATGTTCGCGATGTTGTTGGCGATGACTTCGATATTGGTCTGCTGGGCATTCATGCCCGTGGCCGCGATGGCGAGCGATTTCACGTTTGTGATTCCTTAAGGGTCAGATCGACATCCGGACGACTTCCTGATAGGCCTGCACGACCTTGTCGCGCACCGCGACCGCAGTCTGCAGGGCCTGCTCGGCCGACATCAGCGCCTCCACGACCTTGCGCGTCGATTCCTTGCCCTGGATGGCCGAGATCGACGCCGCCTCGCCCGCCTTCAGCGTACCGATCGCGTCCGTCGTCACCTGCTTCATCACCGACTCGAAGCCGAGATCGTCGGTCGACTGCACGGCGCCCGGCGCGGCGGGAGCTACGGCCTGCGTCTCGGTGGCCCGCGCGGCGGCCTGGCCGGCGGTGACTGCGGTGGATGAAATCGCCTCTAGCATTGTCAGCTCCTCAGGAGATCGATCGTCATGCCCAGCATGGACCTGACCTGCTTCACGACCTGGAGATTGGCTTCATAGGACCGGTTGACCTCCCGCATGTCGGCCATCTCGATCATCATGTTCACGTTCGGCAGCTTGACATAACCGGCCTTGTCGGCGGCGGGATGACCCGGATCGTATTCGACACGGAACGGCGTGGTGTCGACGCCGATTTCCTTGACTTTCGCCAGTTGCGTGCCCGAGGCCCGGTCCATCGCCGCATCGAAGGTGATCGTCTTGCGCTGATAGGGATCGGCGCCCGCGGTCCGGGACGTCGAGGTGGCGTTGGCGAGGTTCTCCGAGACGATGCGCATCCGGGTCGATTGCGCTTCGAGCCCGGAGCTGGCGACCGTCAGAGAGGCGCTCAGTGAGTCCAGCATGTCAGTTCACCTCAGGCTTTCGCACCGGCGAGCACCATGCGGTGGAACGACCGCACGATCGCCGAATTCATGGAGTAGTCGCGATTGACGTCGCTCCCCTTGATCATCTCCTGCTCGAGGCTGACCGAGTTGCCGGAGTGGACGACTTCCCAGCTGTCCTTCTTCGCAGTCGCGCGGGTATCGGTCTCGGCTGGCGAGAGCTGCAGATGTGCGGGCGATGTCGTCGCCAGCCTGACCGGCATGCCATCGAGCACCTTGTTGAATGGCTCGACATCGCGGGCCTTGAAGCCGGGCGTGTTGACGTTGGCGACATTGGTGGCGATCGTCGACTGGCGCAATTCGAGCCAGCGCGCCTGCGATGATGCGAGTTCGAAGAGATAAAGCGGTCCCACGACAGCTCCACTAAGATCCATTGAGGATGAGCTTAGGCGGACAAGCTTTCGTCAGGCTGATGCGCCGGGCGCGATCCTCGGAAATCTACTGCACCTTCTCGGGGCGCGGCGCCTGTTTGGACTGCAGGAAGTAGATGATCTCGGCGACCGGGCGGAAGAACTCGGCCGGAATCACCTGATCGACCTGAACCGCCTCGTAGAGCGCGCGGGCCAAGGCCTTGTTCTCGATCACGGGAATCCGGTTCTGTTCGGCGACCTCGCGGATCTTCAATGCGATCACGTCCATGCCCTTGGCGACGACGACCGGCGCGGCATTCTCCTCGCGCTTGTAGCGCAGCGCGATGGCGAAGTGGGTCGGGTTCGCGATCACCAGCGTGGCGCGCGATGCGGACGCGATCATGCGCTGGCGCGAGCGGTCTCGCGCCAGCGAGCGCAGGCGCGCCTTGACCAGCGGATCGCCCTCGGATTGCTTGTGCTCGTCCTTGATCTCCTGCCGGGTCATGCGCAGTTCGCGCCGCCAGTGGAATCTGGCCCAGGCGAGATCGATCGCGACCAGCACGATGGTGGCGATGCAGATCGCCGAGACGATGCGCATCGCAATACTGAGGATCATTTCCGGCAGCGCGACGGGATCCGTGTACATCGCCTCGAACGCCCTTGCTTCCGACGAGCGGAGCACGACCGCGACCACGGCCGTTACGGACACCAGCTTGAACAGCGCCTTGGCGAATTCGACCAGTCCCTGTGTGCCGAAGATCCTGTTCCAGCCGGCGAGCGGCGAGATGCGCGACAGGTCAGGCCTGATCCGCTCCAGCACGAGGCGCGGGGCGTTCTGCAGCAGCGCGGCCGCGAGCCCGAACACCACCAGCATCACGACGAGCGGCACGAGGAAACGCAGGGCTTGCAGCCCGACGACGGTGAGCAGGTTCTGAGCATCCGCCCCGGTCCGCAAGGGAAAGCCTTCGGGGTCGTCGAGCAGGCTCTTCAGCGCCGGCGTCAATTGCTGCACGCCCGGGCCGATCAGGAAGGCCTGGATCAGCATCAGCGCCGCCATGGAGGCGAAGATGGAGGCTTCCCGGGAGACCGGAATACGCCCTTGTTCCAGCGCATCGCGGACCTTCTTCTCGGTCGGCTCTTCTGTCTTGCTCTCCTGATCGGATGATTCTGCCATGCCCTCTCAAGCGGTCAGCGGAAGACCTGCTCATCCTCCTGCTCGGGGTTGAGCTCGATTTCGCCCTTCTCCGCAAGTTCAAGCGCGAGGTCGGTGATGACGCGGCGGGCCTCCATGACATCGCGCTGGTTCGACGGCTCGCCGAGGGCGAGCTCGTGATCCACGACGCGGCGGACGCGCGAGGCGACCGAGGACAGGATGGTTTCGCGGAAGTGCTTGTCGGTGCCCTTCAGCGCGACGACGATGCGGTCGGTCGGCACCTGGTCGAAGATCATGGTGCGCGCCTTCGGCGTCAGGTTGATGACGTCGTCGAACGTGAACAGCAATTCCTTCAGCACTTCGGCCGATTTCGGCCGCTTCTCCGACAGGCTCTTCAGCATGTCCTCGATGTGGCCACGCTCCATCTTGTTGATGATATCGGCGACGCGCGCATATGTGTCCGCGCCGAGGTTGCGGGCGAAATTCAGCGTCAGGTCCTCGTGCAGTGTACGCTCGAGCACCCGCATGGCATCGTCGACGATCGGCTTCAGGCTGAGCACGCGGCGCATCAGCTCGTTGCGCAGGCTCGACGGAAGCTGGCTCATCACCTTGGCCGCGCAGGAGGGCTTGACCTTGGACAGGATCAGCGCCGCGGTCTGCGGATGCTCCTTCGACAGATAGCTGGCGAGCGAGTTCTCCGAGACCGAGGACACCCGGTCCCAGACCGAACGGCTCGAATTGCCCAGCAGGTCCGACATGATCGCCGAGACCTGGTCGGCGGGCAGCACGTCCCCCAGCACGGCTTCGAGCCCTCCGAGGGTGCCGAGGATGTTGGCGCCCATCGAGAATTGCTGCGCGAACTCCTCGACGATCGCCTCCAGCTCCTGCGCCGTGATCGGCCGCAGTTCCGCCGCAGCCTTGGTGACGATGCGGATCTCCTGGGGCTCGAACTGCTGGAGCACGCTGGCGGCCGCCTGCCGCCCCATGGCGAGCAGGAGCGCGGCGACCTTCTCCGTGCCGCCCAGCGTGGCAACGCCGCGTTGCTTGATGGGAGCGATGCCGACCTGTGCCGTCATGGTCAGCTGTCACCCTGCCCCAGCGGGCCGACGATTTCCGTCAGCGAGACACCGAAGCGGGAATTGTCCTCCTCGACCACCACCACTTCGCCGCGGGCCACGATGCGGCCGTTGACCACGACGTCGACGGGTTCGCCGACACGGTGATCCAGCGGCACCACGGCGCCGCGGCCGAGCTTCATCAGGTTCGCGACGGGAATGGTCGCCGAGCCGAGTACCACCTGCATGGTGACCGGAATGCGCAGGATGGCATCGACATTGGCGAACTTGCCGGCCTCCTCCGCGCTGCGCGCGGCGATCTCGGCCAGCCGCTCCAGCGGAGATGCCTCGGATTGTCCGTCATCGGGGCCATGGGCCGCGGATTCGTAGTCGAAGGATTGCGCCATCTGGTCTTGCCTCTTGGTATCTCGCTTCCGGAAGCGATGCGACGCTCCGGGAATCCCTGTTCCGCCGGTTCAGGCGTCAATGCTTGCTGGCGTCCGCGCTGGTCGGCGCGGGCCGGAGCCCGCTCCGCGCATCCAGTGCCGCGATCACCTCCTGGGCCTGGTCGATCTTCGTGCCCAGCACGCTGGCGAGCCGGCCCAGATTTGCCGTGGAATCCTGTGCCGCGGTGATGACCGTGTCGAACGCGCCGGCGGTCTCGTGCACGATGGTCGAGAACTCGCCCTGGTAGCTGCGCAGCCGCGTCAGCTCGCGGTGCATCCTGGTCACCCGCATGCTGGTGAAGCCCAGCGCGATCAGCAGCACGGCATCAACGAGATAGGATATCATCGACGAACTCCCGCTTCTGGTCGACGGGATCAGCCACCTGCATGGCGTAATAACCGTCGAGCTGTCCGATCTGGCACCAGAACAGCACCTGGTTGTTGCTCTCGAGCCGCGCCAGCGTGCGCGGCGTGGCTTCGAGTTCGAGCACCTGTCCGACCTTGAATTTCACGACGTCGCCGAGCGTCACCATCTTCTCGTCGAGTACGGCGCTCAGCGTCACCTCGGTCCGCTGGACCTCGCTCTCCATCTGCTCGCGCCAGCGCGGATCGGACGCCCGGCCATCGCTGACGACGACATGGGCAAGCTTCTGCCTGAGCGGATTGAGCGCGGAGTGCGGGATGATCAGGAACATCTGGCCGCCGCGGTAGAGCGCCTGCAGCATGATGTTGGCGCAGATCGACATGTTGCCGCTGCGCCCGATCGCAAGCGAGGCCATGGCCGTCTCGACCCGCTCCACCCGGAAGGTGACGGTGGAGGTTCCCGCGAAGGCGGATTGCAACGCCTTGGCGAAGCGCTCGAACAGCGCCTGCACGAGGCGGATCTCGATGTTGGAGAACGAGCGCTCCACGTCGAGCGGCGGCTCGGCGCCGTCCGAGCCGAACATTGCCTCCACCATGGTGAAGACGAAGTCCCGGTCGAGCACGATGATGACGCGCGAGTCCCATTGCTCGGCATAGAGCACGGCGGCGACCGCGTTGCCCTCGTAGTCCTTGACGATGTCGCCGACGCGGTCGTTGCTGATGCCGTTGACCGAGAAGTAACAGGGGGTCCCGGCAATCGGCTGCAGACTATCGGTACAGGAGGCCGCCATGCGATCGAAGATCACATTGAGCATCGGCATCCGCTCGATCGAGATGCCGGCGGCGTCCAGCAGATAGTTCGGCAGCTGCTTGCGCTGATCGACCTCGTCCGTCATCATGCGCGGGCAACCTTGGGTTCGGGCTCAGTCGGGACGGCCTTGGGTCCCGCGATCGTCTCGTTCTCGACCACGTCGATCGAGGGACGCTCGGGGCTCGCGATCATCTTGCGGCCATGCTCGACGGCGATCTGCGGCATGGCGCCGTTCATGAACGCTAGCAGCGTCTGCTTGACGATGATGTAGGGCCGGCAGCGCTTCTCGCGCGTCATCTTGATCTTGATCGCGAAGGGCGAGAGGACGCCGTAGGACAGGAAGATGCCGGCGAAGGTTCCCACCAGGGCCGCACCGATGAAGCCGCCGAGCAGCTTCGGCGACTGGTCGAGGGCCCCCATCGCCTTGATCACGCCCAGCACGGCGGCGACGATGCCCAGCGCCGGCAGCGCCTCGGACACCGTCACGAGGGAATGGTACGGTGCCAGCTTGCTCTTGACGATGGTGTGGATTTCCTCGTCCATCAGCGCCTCGATCTCATGCGTGCGCGCATTGCCCATGATGATGAGGCGGACATAGTCGCAGATGAACTGCAGCAGCGACGGATCGCCGAGCACGCTCGGAAACGCCTTGAAGATCTCGGAGGACTGGGGATCGTCGATATGCGCCTCGACCTCGTTGCGGCCCTTGCCGCGCAGTTCGCGCATCAGGGCGTGCAGCGCACCGAGCAGGTCGAGATAGTAGCGCTGGCCAGGCACGGCGCCGGTGACGGCCTGCGCGCAGGCCAGCCCGGTATCGACCACCGTTTTCCACGGATTGGCCACGATGAAGGTGCCGACCGCGGTGCCCATGATGATCACGAATTCCCACGGCTGCATCAGCACGGCCAGATGGCCGCCCATCGCGGCGAAGCCGCCAAGCAGCGCCGCTACCGTGATGAAAATCCCCACGAAACTGCCCAACGCGCCGCTCCATCGCCGATCCCATCGCAGACGTCTAATGGGCGACGCTTGCGCGAAGCTGGTTTCGGCGCGGCCAGCCCCGCGCAAGCAATTCACGGCAGCTTGCGAGGATGCCGCACCAGCGGACGAAGGGCGCCTCATGCTATCCACCATCGCGGACTACACCAGGCTGACAAAGGACATGGGCAAGTCGCTGACCCAGGTCGCGAAGCAGCCCGACGTCAGCCGGGAGACCGATTATTTCCTCGGTCACATCGGCAACGTGAAGACGATCGACGATTTCCTGAAGGACTACCGGCTGTTCTCCTACGCGATGAAGGCCTACGGCCTCGGCGACATGGTCTATGCCAAGGCCTTCATGCGGAAGGTGCTGACCGAGGGCATCGCCACCAAGGACACCTTTGCCAACAAGCTGACGGACCAGCGCTATCGCGAATTCGCAGCCGCCTTCAACTTCGCCGCGCTCGGCAGCAACGCGACCAAGACGACCCAGGCCACGACCGGCACGGCGACGCAATATGTGACGCAGACGCTGGAGACCAACGCGGGCGACCAGAACGAGGGCCTGCGCCTCGCGCTGTATTTCACGCGCAAGGCTTCGACCGTCAAGAATGCCTACCAGATCCTCGCCGACAAGGCGCTCACCCAGGTGGTGCAGACGGCCATGGGCTGGTCGTCGACGATCAGTTCGTCCGACATCGACGCCCAGGCCAAGATGATCACCGACAAGATCAATCTCACCGACTTCCAGGACCCGGCCAAGGTCACCAAGTTCGTGCAGCGCTTTGCCGCGATGTGGGATGCGACCCAGGCCCAGAGCGACAACTCGACCAATCCGGCGCTGATCCTCATCGGCGGCGCGTCCACGACCAGCATGGATACCGACATGCTGTCCAAGCTCCAGTCCATCCGTTTCGGAAGGTAAGCCATGCAATCGGCCCTCTATGTCGGATTGTCGGCGCAGGTCGCGCTCGAAAAGCGCATGCAGACGATCGCCAACAACGTCGCCAACGTGAACACGTCGGGCTTTCGCACCGACGTGGTGAAGTTCGAGACCGTGCTGTCGAAGGCCGGCGCCAACCCGGTCGCGTTCTCCTCGCCCGGCGACAACATCATCTCGCGCCAGAACGGCAACATCACCGAGACCGGCAACCCGCTCGACGTCGCCGTGGTCGGACAGGGCTGGCTCGCCTTCGCCGGCCCGAACGGCACGGTCTATACCCGCGACGGCCGGCTCCAGATCGCGCCCAACGGCGATCTGCAGACCGTGACGGGCTTTCCGATCGTCGATGCCGGCGGCGCGCAGATCACGCTCGATCCCAATGGCGGACCGGTGTCGATCTCGCGCAGCGGCGCGATCACCCAGGACAACAACGAGATCGGGACGATCGGGCTGTTCAACATCCCCGCCGACGCCAATCTCGACCGCTACGGCAATTCGGGCGTCACGCCCGACCGGCCGGCCACGGCGATCGCCGATTTCTCGCGCGACGGCTTCAAGCAGGGCTATGTCGAGGGCTCCGGCGCCAATCCGATGGCCGAACTGACCAAGCTGATGGCGGCCTCGCGCGCCTTCGACGGCACCAATTCGATGATCGAGGGCACCGAGAGCTCGCTCCAGAATGCAATCCGGACGCTGGGCGAACCCGGCAGATAGACGGCGCCACGCGCGCCATGAGGGTGGACGACTTTCTTGAACGCTCTTCGACAACTCGAATGGGCGCTGCTCGAACTGCAGCAGAGCACGCCCCCGGCCAGCGTCAGCGGCGCGATCTCCGAGATCGCGCCGACGCATTTCCGCGTCTCCGGCCTGTCGCGGTTCGTCAGGCTGGGGGAACTCATCGGCGTCAACTCGGCCGGCAAGACGCAGATCGGCGAGGTGGTGCGGATCGACAGCGAAGGCATCATCGCCAAGCCGTTCGACCGGCAATTTGCAGGCGGCCTCGGTTCGGTCGCCAGCCGGATGCCGCCCTTGACCTTTGCGCCCGATCCGAGCTGGAAGGGACGCGTCATCAACGCGCTCGGCGCGTCGCTGGACGGTCAGGGGCCACTCACGCCCGGCTCGCGGCCGGTCTCGGCCGAAGCCGATGCGCCGTCCGCCATGAGGCGGGCCCGCGTCCACAAGCCGCTCCGAACGGGCGTGCGGGTCATCGACCTGTTCGCGCCGATCTGCGCCGGCCAGCGCGTCGGCATCTTCGCCGGCTCCGGTGTCGGAAAGTCGACACTGCTGGCAATGCTCGCCCGCAGCGAGGGATTCGACACAGTCGTCCTCGCCCTCGTCGGCGAGCGCGGCCGCGAGGTGCGCGAGTTCATCGAGGACGTGCTCGGCAGCAACCGCAGCCGGGCGGTGACCATCGTATCGACGGGAGATGAAAGTCCGATGATGCGGCGGCTGGCGCCAAAAACGGCGATGGCCGTGGCGGAATATTTCCGCGACCGCGGCGAATCGGTGCTGCTCGTGGTGGATTCCATCACCCGTTTCGCCCATGCGGCCCGCGAGGTGGCGCTGGCGGCCGGCGAGCCAGCCGTCGCGCGTGGCTACGCACCGACGGTCTTCACCGATCTGCCGCGCCTGCTGGAGCGCGCCGGGCCGGGCGAAGAGGGATCCGGCACGATCACGGGCATCTTTTCCGTGCTGGTCGACGGCGACGATCACAACGAACCGATTGCCGACACGATTCGCAGCACGCTCGACGGCCATATCGTGCTGTCCCGGCACATCGCCGACCAGGCGCGCTATCCGGCGGTGGACGTCCTCGCCTCGGTCTCCCGCCTCGCCCACAATGTCTGGGATCCCGAGGAGCGCGAACTGGTGAGCAAGCTGCGCTCCATGATCGCCAAATACGAGGACACCAGCGATCTGCGCCTGATGGGCGGCTATCAGGCCGGCAGGGACCAGGGGCTGGACCAGGCCGTCGACATCGTCCCGCGAATCTACGACGCCATGCGGCAGGGCGCGTCGGCACCGCCGAGCGCCGATCCGTTTCGCGAACTGCGCGACATGCTGAGAGGCGGCTGACGGTTCCAGCGGAACGATCGCCCGAGACCGCCTGCATCACTGGCCACAAGGGCGAGCCGCGCTCTGCTTCCACTTCTTCCTGTGTGCGATCTCAGCCGATCGGGTGACAGGGATTGCCGGGCAAGTGGTCACCCCCTCGAATCCTAACAAAAAGGGGCGACAACCGGGGCGTGTAATCCGAACTCATTCTCTTCGTTCGGCCGATCAAACGCACAAGTTGTGGATGACTCACGTCTGCGCATCGTCGTCGTGACACGTGTCCGCAGTCGCGCCGCCGGCCCGCTGGCGTGCAAACAAAATGCGCAGAGTTGCAGGATCAGCTGCGGTTTTAAGCTGTATTCTGCGATCACCATCATGTAACTGCGACGTTGACGATGCTCTTGAACCTTACGTCGGTCCGGCAAGACATCCATTCGATCGGGGCGTCATGGCTTGATTTTGTTGAGAAGCTCATCCATCGTTTCGCCGAAGATAAGAAACGTCTGCGTGTGACTTGAACTCGGGGGCTGCCGTTGAACAATTCCGATCGACCCTCCAAAAGATCGCGGCCCCAACCATCACGCGACATAGTCCGGTTCCCGCCAGAGCATGTTGCGCGCGGTACATCCCGCGCCATCGCACAACGGCATTACGGGCACCCGCCGAAATTCTTCGACTATCCGATGCCATCGGACCGAATGCCGGGCCGGTGTGCTGCGCGGCCTCGGTATGCCACGAGCGGGCTTGCGGGGGCGAAGTAGATCCATGTCTCTGGCACGCGAGGCCGTCGAGCTGATGGTGCAGGCCGCGAGAGCCTGGTACTTCGAAGGCGATCAGCACGGATTGCGCGACCGCGAATGGATGGCGCTGCGCTTCCTCGGACGCGCCAACCGGTTTTCGCGCACGCCGTCGGCACTCGCCGGCTTCATCGGCGCGACTCGCGCCATCGCATCGCAGATCGTCAAGACGCTGGAGAGCAAGTCCTATCTGGAGCGAAAGCCCTCGAGCGAGGACAAGCGCTCCGTCGTGCTGCATGTCACGCCGCAGGGCGAGAAGTGCCTGAACCAGCACGATCCGGTCAACCATGTGGTCAACGCAGTCACTGCGCTCGGAACCGAGGAATGCCTCCACCTGCGGGACGCGCTGCGGGACATCCTCAATCATCTCGATGCAGCCAATCAGAGGCTCAACGCCAGCATCTGCCGTGACTGCATGTTCCTTGCCGAACGCAGCCCGAGCACCGGCAAGCCGCGCGCCACGGCCGAGTTCATGTGCCGGCTGTATCGCGCGCCGGTATCGCTCGAGGAGACCGAACAGCTCTGCACCAGCTTCGAGCGCACCCGCGACCGCCCGAAGATCGAGACGCAGATCGATCGCACCCGTCTCGCCGGACAGGGCTGAGCCCGTCGGGTCCGACGCTGCGTCTCGTGTCCCTCCGTGCTGGCACGCCATTGCGCACGGGCCGTGAGTCATACGATGCAGCGTTCGTTGATGCTTGAGATGGTCATGGCCTTTCTTTGCCAAACTGCTGCTGCGGCGTATGGGTCCCGGATCGCGCTGCGCTTATCCGGGACGACGGTGGTGGGTGGGCCGGGATAATCGCCTGATATTCGGCGTCGTCCCGGCGCAGGCCGGGACCCATACTCCGTGACGGTTATTGGTGCGTGAGATGGCCATGGCCGGTCTTCGCCAAATGTCGGCTGCGGCGTATGGGTCCCGGCGTTCGCCGGGACGACGGCGGGGGTTGTGGCGCGGACGTGCGTAATCGATCTCGCGGCATTTGCCCGAGCTTTGCTCCATTCTCGCCCTCGCTCAAAGCAGGAGGGCGCAGGGAAGGCCGGGTGCCGGCGGCACCCGCGGTCTGCTGCGCGAATGGCACACGCAAAAAGACCGCACAGCAGCATACAGGTGAAGCCCAACACACGGC
>VYLE01000123.1_pt1 | contig 72230 bp, 64 predicted proteins | sample 5114391 | NCBI WGS metagenome assembly VYLE01 (sample SAMN12291771, study PRJNA351875) | freshwater metagenome | isolation source: freshwater lake | place: USA: Michigan, Kent Lake | collected 2013-08-15 | reverse complement strand
CCGTGGCCCGGCGTGCGCCGCACGGGCGGCGCGGGTCCGGAGGTGGGTGAGGATTGGGTCGATCACCGACGTCTGGCTGATATAGGCGACAATCCGCATCGCGCCGTGGCAGGACGGGCACGCCAGCGGGTCGACCTCGAAAATCTGCTGGAGCAGGGTCGCCCACCGGCGGCTGGCCTCGGTCGGCGCGAGTCGGGGCGCGGGGATGATCACGGGCGGCGCCTCGAGCGCGGCGGGCTCAGCCTGACGTCGCATCCCACGCGGACGGTTGGCATACCAGCCAGAGTCCCGCGTGGTGACGTGGCCCTGGTCGGGGATGTGCACCAGCACCCGGGCCAGGAACTCGAGCGGGTCGGCGGTCTCGGTGCCCGCCGTCGGGCCCTCGGACGTGTCCGACCGGTACGTCACCGCCTTGTCGGCGCGGTCGTAGGTCAGCCGCTCCAGCGCGACGGGATTCCGGGCGCAGGAGCGCGCGAGGCGGGTGGCGAACGCGCGATCGTCCACGGGGACCCGTAGGGGCCCTCCCACACGGCGGTGTGCCCGTGGAACCCGGAATGCGGCCACGTCAGCATGCCCGCGGCCTGGTCTTTGTCGAAGAGTTCGAGCCGCACGAACAACCGCAGCACGGCGCGGCGGAACGCCTCGGTCAACCGGGCGGTGTCCTGCACTGGCCACGTGACGAACGTCCCATCAGGCCGGAAGCCGCCGTCCGTGACGAGGAGGTGCCGGTGCGGATGCCAGTTCGCCCGGGAGCCGTGCGTTTGCAGGCAGGTGACGATCCCCACGGCGAGGTCGCGCTCGCCGGTCAGCGTGCGAATGGCGGCGGTGACGGTGCGGGCGGCGACGCGGGCGATCTCGCCGAGCAGGCGGCGGCGGTACAGACCGTAGGCGCGGAGCCGCTTGGGGATGGTGAGCACGACCTGCCGGTGCGGCACCGGCGCGAGCAACGTGGTGTCGAGCCACCGCGTCCAGATGGCAGCCGCTTGGCGTGACCGCTGGGACAGAAGTAGCGGCACTTACACGAGAACGCGAGCAGATACTCGTGCGTGCAGGCATCGTAGCGGATGCGCGCGAACCCGTGGTCGAGCACGCCGCCGGCGAGGAACGTGTCCGCGACCTGCGCGACCACGGGGCGGCACGGGCCGTACTCGCGCGCGAAACAGTCGTCGCGGACCGTCTGCAGGGTGCAGGCGGTGCAGGTGATCCGAAAGCAATCGAAAGAGCGGCGACGCCCTGGGGCGCCGGGGCTTGTAGACGCCGCGGGCCTAACGGTGCTCGCTGCAGACGGGCATTTTCGGAAGCGCGCTGCGTGACCGGCATCTTCGCCTCTGGGCGCGGGTCAGTGGTGCCACGTGGGACCGCGTCGGGATCCACGGGGATCGCGGCCCAGAATCGTTGCGAAAGCTGGTCCGGATCATCGCCGGGCACGGTCTCGCGCATCGTCGGCAGATCGCCCGGATCCTCGCGCAGGAATCGGGCGCCTGACGCCGGTTGCTGCTGAGAAAGCGGCCGGAGTCTTGTGAGCAGAAGGGCGGTCAGTTGGCCGCTTCGCACGTACGGGACAGCTCGCCGAGGATGCCGTAGGATCTCGACACACCGACCGGTGTCCAGGCACGCGCTGATGGCCACGGGACTGGGCGGTCTCGCGGTCGTCGCGCGGCAGCGAAGGCGCCGTCTGCGTAGACACGCGCTATGTTGCCACGGCAATTTGGCGAACACTGGGTGATTTCTTGGAGAGAACGCTGGTGGCGACTCCGGCCATGGTGACCGAGACGGCGAGCCGCCCGCTTCCCGCCGTTCGCATCTACCTCGCGGGGCATCTGACGCTGGAGAGCGCGGTCGGCTGGATCACGACCTCCGGCTTTCCCAGCCAGCAGGCCCGGTTGGCGTTCGCATCGCTGGTGCTCGAGCGAGGGCGCCCGATGGCCCGAAGCGAACTGGCCGACATCCTCTGGCCGCAGCGGCCGCCCCGCGCCTCCGACAGCGCCCTCAACGCCATCATCTCCAGGCTGCGCGCCATGTTGACGCCGCTCGGCGCCGGCTGGGCGGACGCGCTCATCGGCGCACGCGGCACCTACGAGCTGCGCGCGCCGGTGCCGCTCTGGGTCGACCTGGAAGCAGCGGCCGAAGCGGTGCACGAGGCCGAAGCCGCCATTCGATTGGGGCGCATTCCGATGGCCTACGGACCGAGTGCGGTCGCGCATCATATCGCGCGCCGCCCCTTTTTCCCCGGCGAGGAGGGAGCGTGGGTGGACGCATGGCGGGACCGCCTGCGCGAGATCCGCCTGCGGGCGCTCGACGTGCGCGGCACGGTGTATCTCACCAACGAGGAGCCCGCACTGGCCCTGCAGAACGGCCACGAAATGCTCACCCTGCAGCCGTTCCGTGAGGCCGGTCACCGCCTCGTGATGCGCGCCCACGCGGCTATGGGAAACACCGCTGAGGCGCTGATAGCCTACGAAGCCTGCCGGCGCCTGATTGCCGAGGAACTGGGCGTCGATCCCTCGCCGCAGACCATGGCCGCCTACGAGGAGGTGCTCCGGTTGGTCTGACGGGCCGGTCCCCCGCGGGCGGGACCAAGGCCTCGCCTACCTCCGCCACGTCCGACGCCCACTGATCGTGGGCGATTCGCCGCCCGCGGCGTCTGCACCGCCGAGGCTGCCGAGGGATAGCGCAACAGCACGGCACGGCAGGTCGCGTTCGCGCGCGCGCAGGTGGAACGGCTCGTCCCCGCGGCGGCCATGGTGGCGCCGCAGGCAGTGTCGGCAGGTGCGCGTGGACTGCGTGTGACGTGCCTCAACTCGCGGGCCCTGCCGCTGCTGTCGCGGCTCCCTCGTCAGTCGATCGGTGTGTGCTTCTCGTATCCGAGCACCGTCTCGGCCCGACGTGAACGGAAGACCGGGAACAACAGCTGGTGGTACCAGCGCTCGGCGCCGTGCCGACGGTCGTCGTTGAGCCCGTAGGCCGGCGGATACCGCCGCGTGATGCGCGCCGTACCGAAGAGCACGTCCCAGAAGAACAGCAGATTGCCGTAGTTGCCCCTGTAGTGGCCGATGCCGTCGTCCTGCGTGAGGGCGTGATGGGCGAAGTGCGTGGCCGGCGTGGAGATCGTGCGCTCCAGCAGCCACGCCAGCGGGCGCAGCGGACGCCATGCATACAGCCACTGGTCCCATCGCACCGCCGAGTGCGCGCCGATGATCACGGTAAGCTTCACCACGCTGTAGCCTACGAACACCCAGCCGAAGCCCAGATACAGCAGGGCACCGCTGAACCACAGACCGGGCATCAGGGCGTAGTAGAACGCGTTATTGCGATACACCACGCGCACGCTCATGTAGGCCGCCGAGTGATGGGCACGATGCAGCGGCCACATGACCGAGGTGTGCGAGAGGCGATGCCACCAGTACTGCGTGAGATCATCCGCGAGGAGCAGCACGATGACCATCTGCCACCAGGGCCAGTCGGCCCACGCGTCGCGCAGCTCCGGCATTACCCACGCGCAGAGGGCCTTGGACGCCGCAAAGACCGTCCCCGAGATGATCGGGAAGGTGAGCCCGACCGCCACGTCGAGCCGATTGTCCTCGGCGGAAGCCGAGTGCGGAAAGAAATGGCCGAGCAGCAGCTCCGCGCCGGCGAAGAGCGCGAAAATGACGGTGACGGCCAGCAATTGGGCGTTCTGCAAGTCGATTGTCATGTGGCGATGGATTGCATCGTCGTCTGCCCCTCATCTCCCCGCCGTGACCCCTCGCCTTCGCCGACTCCGCTGCCCGGCTCGAACTGCAGCGCATCACGGGCCGCGATTGCCAGCAGGGAGTCCGGTGTCAGCTCCAGGCGCATGACGCGTCCGAAGGGCGCGCCGATGTCGGGATAGCTCGGGAGCAGTACGCATGGTGTGATGAGGAACCGGTCCTGCTGGTCGCTCGTCTGCCGCGGGGTTTCTGGTCGTACGTCGCGGGTCCGAGCGCGAACGTGCACGTGGGGCGGATGTGTCCGCGCAGGCAATCGGTCTCCCCCCCACGCCGCCGGCGTCGCTCTGCGGCGCGCCCCTCGGTCAGGGAGAGCAGGTTCCCATCTGGATCCTTGAACTACGCAATGCGTGCGCCGCCCGGGGCATCCCAGATGTCGTCGCCATCCTGAAAAAGGATACTGCTCGAAGACGACACCGCGCGCGCGGAGCGACGCGACCATGCCGGCAGCGTCGGCCTGGCTGCTCTCCTTTTGCAACAAAGTCTTCGTGGCGACAACAAGACCTGCCTACATCGGCGAGGTCCGGCACCGCGAGGCAAGGAGTCCGGTGGCCACGCTGAGATCAAGGTCGGCCACGAGCAAGCCCTCTTTCCCGTATGGCTGATAGCACTGCAACGTACCGTCCGGGCGTGCGACGGCCGACGTGATTCCTGATCCGTCACTCGCGCCGTTCACCGACGCGAAGTAGCAGGTGTTCTCGGCCGCGCGACACAGGATCGCCTTCTCGTGGAACGTGTTGGCGGGATCCGCGAATGTGACGGGACGATAGCTCCCGGGCTCGGCGATGTGTGCGTGTGGGTGAAACACGACCTGTGCGCCGCGCCGCGCCGCCCACCGCACCGTTTCCGGATACCGCCAACCTTCGTGGCAGATCACGATCCCGAACGTGAGTGGGCCGGCCGTGAAGACGCGACGCTCGGTGGCGAATGCCGGATAGATGGATTCTTCCGACGGGTCGAGCTGCCCTTTGTCCTGCCACCCCGCGACGGTGCCGTCGGGACTGATGACGCAGGCTGTGATTTGCAGTCCACGGTCAGTCACACGTTCCGTCCCCAGGATCACGGTGATGCCCGCAGCCTTGGCGGCGACCGCCACATCCGCCCACGCCCGTTCCAGGAACGCGGGATCTGGCGGCGGGGCGGTAGTACCTGGCCACCGATAACCGGGAACGAAACACTCCGGAAAGCAGACGACGAGTGCGCCCTGTCGTCCGGCCTCGGCGACCGCCGAAGTCGCCAGGCGCACTGACTCCTCCGGAGTCGCCGGGACGCGGACGCTCGCCAGGGCGATGCGGACGGTGGTCATGCCGGTACGTCGCCGGGGTGCGGCGCCTTGATGCTGCAGAGCGTTGCCATCGATGGGACTCCTGTGGCCAAACGTTGGAAATCGCGTACCGTCAGAACTGGACACCGCCTGCTGCCGCAGATCCGGTGCGACAAGAGGTCAGCCCTCACGCCCGGGCCGTAGAAGGTCACTGGGACGCGATTCAAGGACCGACACGAGCGCGGCGCAACTTTGCGTGTGCGATGGCGTCTCGGATGGTCCCATCGCCTATGGATTCCACGACGAACTCTCTGACGTACTGCGCTGCGGCTGCGCTTTTCTCTGGCGTCGCCATCGCATGTTGAATCACGGTATAGCGCCCCGCGAGCACGCGGGACCCGGGAAGCCGTTCGGAATAGAGGCTGAGCATGTGGGCGTTTTCTGCATAGGCGTCCGCCCGCTCCGAGAGGTAGGTGTTGTCGACGACCATGTAGGGTAGCGAGAAGTTGACCTCGTGCGCGCGCGCCGGATCGAAAGCAAGACAGGCGATATCCCATTCGTGTCCGCCGAAGCTCTTCACCAGCGCCGCCGGATTGGGATAGCCCACCGGCTCGAACGGTACGCCGAGCCGTCCAGCGAGCTTCTTCCCCAGGATGACGGTCACGCCCTGAAGCTCTCCGGTCTTCGAATCCCTGCTCACCAACACCTGATTGGAGAGAATCAACCCGACACGCAGCTTCCCGGTTGGTGCCAGTACATTGCGCGCTGCGGAAGGAACGCTAGGCGCGGACGCGCAACCAGCCAGACACGCCGTGACGCAAACTGCAGGGATCAGAGACAGCGTGATTCGTCCTCCCCTGTTGGAACTGCTGACGCCAGCGTCTGTGGCGAGCGGTCGTCCGATGTGGTGCGCGCCGCTGACGGTCGATCGCTTCGGCAACAGGACGCATCCGTAGGAACGCGCGTGTCATACTTTGCGTTGGCGCATGCCGTCGCGCTGGGACGGCTGACGTACGACCGGGGCGCCATGGCCGTGACCGCTCCCTCCGACACATCGGAATGCCCGACGGCGCGCAGCCGGACGGTGCTCGCGCGGTGGGCGGTCATGCCGTACTCCACCGCCCCGAGTTGAATCCCCAGCGCTCTGACATCCCATGGCGGCCAGTCCCGATCACCGACCGCGGGTGGCGGCCCAGCGCCGCGAGTCGATGCGTGCGCGGCTGCTGGATGCCGGGCTTGCCACCCAGCAGGCGCAGGACCTCGCCCCCGAACTCGGCCTGGTGTTGGACCCGCTGGTCACCGAAGAGCCCGATCCGGCCCTGCGCGTGGCCCGATGTCGCTGAGTCGCATCTGTTCTTCGAGGTCGTCCGGCGTGACATCGCGTCGGGGATCCGGCTCAAGCGCTTCGAGCCGATGCCGCTCGACGTGGGCGTGAACATGGTGGCCGGGGTGATGTTGGGCAGCGTGCAATCGATCGCGCCGACGTTCACGCCGGTGGCCGCGCCGCCCGATCCCTGAGACCGCGTGCCAGGGGTTCTCGTAGTGTGCATCGTGTCACCGTGACATTGTGTATGCCATGATGTGGGCGGTCAGGCATCCCGCCTGGCTCACATCCGGAGATCACGCATGTTCCCCCCGTTCAATCTCCGGGCTTGGGTTCCGATCGCGGCCCTCGCCATGGCGCCGCAGGCCCTTGTCACCGAGCCCCCGCCGCAACTGCAACCGGCGCGAGGCGCCGAGATCGGTGCGCGCTATCAGGCCTGGCTCAGCCCGCATCAGGAAGGCGGCGACCGCCATACCTGGTGCTCAAGGGTCCGCGTCCATCCGGATTCCTTCCAAGAACAGGGCTGGCTGACAAAGAGAATCTGCTGGCGTGTCACTGCGATGCTCCGTGCACGCAGGCGGAGCACGTACGAACCGGTCTGTCCGCTGGTCGGATACTCGGGTCGGCCGCCAGTGGATTCGGGAGGGAGCTTACGCTGCACAGCAGCCAGCGATCGGTCTCCCGTGCTGCACGCGCTTCACTCTCGGCCTACGCGGTTGGCTATGCGAGCGCCGTTGTTGGTGAGTTTACGCCCGAACTGACGGCGGGAGTCAAGAAGTCCATCGGGTCACTCTTCCAGCGTCGCTGATACGCTGCACCGACAGCGCATGGTGTGAGGCTTGCTCGCCCGCTGCGGTGGTTGAACATTGGGACATGATCAATCGCCGCCGCTTCCTTCACGACAGTGCGCTGGCCACCGCCGGCGTCTCATTGCTGGCTCGGGCGGCAAAGGCGCAGCGATCCGTCGAGTGCGCGGTCTCGAACGCCACGCACGAGCGGCAACCCGCGCCGATCGTCTTCGATCTTCACGCGCACCCCGGCGCCACCTTTCAGAAGGGGAGACCGGAGTACCTGGGAGACGAAGCGCACCGGCGGACCGTCGCCGGTATGCAGGCGGGCGGACTGACGGGCGCCTTCTTCAGCCTGGTGGCCGACGGTCCGCTGATCGAACTGACGCCCAACGGCGTGGTCACGCACGGTGGATACGCGAAGGGGGATGCGGCGCGCGAGTATCGGCGACAGCTCGCCGACCTGACGGCGCTCATGCGGACGACGGCCGCATTCCTCGCCACGCGCACGTCGGACCTGCAGCGTGCCCACCGTGAGCACGCGGTGGCGGCATACCTCGCCTGTGAAGGAGGCGAGTTCCTGGAAGGAGACGCGGGACGTGTCGATCAACTCTACGACGACGGCGTGCGCTCACTGCAACTGGTGCACTATGTACCCAACGTGCTGGGCGATCTGCAAACGCAGCCGAGTCAGCACGGCGGACTGTCGGCGGCCGGAAAGGCGGTCGTCAAGCGGCTGACCGCGAAGGGCATCGTAATCGATGTGGCGCACGCCTCGTTCGAGACCGTGCGCGATGTGGCTTCGCAGACCTCGGCGCCGCTCATCCTCTCGCACAGCATTCTCAAGTTGGATGACGCGCGTCTGCTCGCAGCGCGCGCCATCGGTGTTGAGCATGCGAAGCTCGTAGCCGGCACCGGCGGGGTGATCGGGGCGTGGCCCAGCGGCTTCAACGCCAGCTTCGACGAGTTCGTCGCGAACACGGTGCGGCTCATCGACACCGTCGGCGTAGACCACGTGGGCCTGGGCACCGACATGGATGGCAACCTCAAGCCCGTGCTTGGTGACTACACGCAGCTACCGGATTGGCTGACCGCGCTCCGAGCCAAGGGGCTCTCAGCCACTGATGTGGCCAAGGTAGCTGGCGGCAACATGCAACGTGTGTTGTCGCAGGTCATTGGGTAGCGTTCGCCGGGTTTTCCCTGCGTTTGCGGGCCAAACACCGCCACGTTCCCCAACCCTCGTTTGGTCCATACCGCAACCACGCGCACCATATCCAGCAGCACACTGCGCTTGTTGAGCCCGATGCCAATGACGCGCACGGGGGCGGGGGCTCCACGCGGAGCAGGGCAGCAGCGATGCTGTCGAACACCTGGCCCACGACCCGTGCCGTGACCGGCGTCTGTGCGGCAGCGGCATTGCAGGGCGTGCACTTGAGAGGACCGAGTGGCTGCCGTACGCCGACGCCGGGACCACATGGACGTGATGAGGTCCGCTCATTACCCTCTCACCATGGACGCCCTCGATATCGCGTTTGCCGAAGCTCGCCGCTATCTGGCCTCGCTCGACACCCGCCCCGTCGCCTCGCGCGGCACGCCCGGCGAAATGCGCGCACCACTGCCGACGCATCTTCCGGAGCATGGCCTGCCCACCACCGAAGTCGTCCGCGCGATTGCTGCAGCGGCTGAGCCGGGATTGACGGGCAATGCCGGCGGCCGCTTTTTCGCCTGGGTGAAGGGCGGGGCGCTCCCCGCCGCGCTGGCTACCGACATCATGTGTTCGGCGTGGGATCAGAATGCCGTGCTGGCATCGACCAGTCCCGCCGGCGCCGTGCTGGAGGAAGTCGCCGGGCGGTTCTTGCTGGAGGCGCTGCGGCTGCCGTCCGATTGCAGCTATGCCTTTGTCACCGGCTGCCAAATGGCGCATGTCACCGCACTCGCTGCCGCGCGTCATGCGGTGCTGGCGCGCCACGGCTGGGACGTCGAAGCCAAGGGACTGCAAGGTGCCCCGGTCGTCCGTGTACTCGCCAACGCGCATCACCATTCCTCGGTGACGCGGGCGCTCCGCCTGCTCGGGCTGGGCAGCGACTGCGTGGTTCCGCTTGGCGGCGACCGACCCGGCCGCGTCTCACCCGACGTGCTGCGTACTGCGCTGGCACTCGCCCCCGACGCACCGACCATTGTCATCCTCAATGCCGGTGACCTGAATATCGGTGCCTGCGATGATTTTGCGACGCTGTGTCCGATCGCGCAGGCGGCGGGCGCGTGGGTCCACGTCGACGGCGCCTTCGGACTGTGGGCCAATGCCAGCCCGCGGCTCGCCTTGCTTGTGGCCGGGGTGGAACGGGCCGATAGCTGGGCGACCGATGGCCATAAATGGCTGAACACGCCCTACGATTGCGGCATGGCGATCACTCGTGATCCGCGTGCGCACAGCGCGGCGATGCGGATGACGGCGGCGTATCTGACGACGGGCGGCGATGTCCGTGATCCGATGGATTTCACCCCGGAATGGTCGCGCCGAGCCCGCGCCTTGCCGGCTCTGGCGGCGTTGATGGAGCTGGGCCGCGACGGTCTCGCGGCCATGATCGAGCGATGCTGCGATCATGCCGCCGCCATCTATGACGGCATGGCCGCGTTACCGGGGGCGACCGGCGTCGCGCGGCCGACGATGAACCAGGGGCTGATCCAGTTCAACGCGCATGATGGCAGCAACATCAGCGACGCGGTGATCGCCGCGATCAACGCCAGCGGCGAAGCCTTCATGAGTGGCGGCACGTGGGATGGACAGCGGGTGATGCGCATCAGCGTGTGTGGCTGGAATACCAACAGTGGCGATGTCGCGCGGACCGTAGCCGCGGCGGCCGCGGCGTTGCGTGGCTTACGCTGAGGAGACGCGTCGGATGACCTGCCCGTGGCAGCGCACGATGGTACCTCCCACGCCATGACCATCATCCTGTACGGTATCCGCAACTGCGACACCGTAAAGAAGGCCCGCGCCTGGCTCGATGCACGCGGCGTCGCGTATGCGTTTCACGACTACAAGATCGCGGGGATTGATGCGGCGACGCTCCGCGCGTGGGCGACGTGCGTTGGCTGGGAGAAACTCCTCAACCGCGCGGGCACGACATTCCGCGCGCTGGCCGATGCCGACAAGGTCGACCTGGATGAGCGCAAAGCGAGGGCCCTGATGGTCGCCAACCCGAGTCTGATCAAACGTCCGGTATTGACGGGAGCGATTGAAGCGCCGCTGGTGGGTTTCAGTGCGGCAGCCTACGCGGCGGCGCTGCCATGATCGTCTGCTGGTCTTGTCGTAGTGCTTCGACGAGCGCATAGCGTGCGCGGTGCAGTTGCAGGATTACCTCGGGGAGGACCGCGCACCACGACGCGCACCGTGCGTTCGTCTGCCATGGCCCATTCGATGCGGACACTGTCGACACGAGGCTTGGACATAATGCGTCGCGGGAGTGAGGAACTGTCACGACGTGTGGATGGTGACGCCGACCGCCTGCCGCGTACCGCACCGCGCTGCCAGCTGCAACGTTCCGATAGACCACGCGCTGGCGAGGTGGCGGCATCGCCGCGGCGACATGCTCGACGTACTGGCGACGAACCGCGGGCACATGCGATTGATACCGCGGGCCGGACGCCCGAAAGGAATCGAGCGCGTCCTGATCGAGACGGATCGAGATCGCCTGCTTGGTCACCGGAGACACCACTCGGACATCCTGCCAGAGGCACTCAGGCAAATCGGGCAGGGCGGGCGGCGACGTACGCGTGATCTCCGAGTCGGTGGCCCGGCGAAGACGGCTCAGATCAGCCCGCCCCCGCGTTGGCGTCGTCTTGCGGGTGGATGGCTGCGAGAGCTTGGACATAGCGACGTCGCGCCTTGCGATGGCTCACGCGGGCACTGATCAGTTCCCGTCGCCCCCCGGCGTCGCTGCTCTTTCAGTTGGTGTCGGATCATCTGCACGGCCTGCCAACGGTCTACGACGAGCGCTTCGCGCACGGTGTCGCCGGCATCCGCTGCGACGACGGTGCACACGAATCCCTGCTCGCGTTCTCGTGTAAGTGCCGCTTCCTCTGTTCGAGTTGCCGCGCGAAGCGGCTCGCCAGCTGGACGCAGTGGCTTGACACCACGCTCCTCGCGCCCGTGCCGCACCGGCAGGGGGTGCTCACCATGCCCATGCGGCTCCGCGCCTCCCGTCTGTACCGGCGACGTCTCCTCGGCGAGATCGCCCGCGTCGCGGCCTGCACCGTCACGGCCGCCATTCGCACGCTGACGGGCGAGCGCGACCTCGCCGTGGGGATCGTCCTCCGTCTGGGTGCCGGAGGACGATCGCCGTTCGCGACCCGGCTCGCCCAGTGCTGCGCGCGGAATCCCGTCGCGCTGGAGCGGCTGATGCATGGCCGGACTGCGAAGGCCGTGACCTATCGCTCCGACAAGTCGGACGGATTCACGGCGGGGACCGAGACCGTGGACCCGCTCGTGGAGTTACCAGACTCTCGTGGAGAGTCGGGTGACCGACTTACGCACCGGCACGACGTCGACCGCGCCTGTGGGCCGCCGTAAACTCCTCGGGGCTGACGCCGCCAAGGTGGCCGTGCCGACGGGTGCGATTGTAGAAGGTATCGATGGAGTCGGCGATGTCCGCCAGCGCGACGTCACGGCTCGGATAGCTTCGCGGCGTGATGTGCTCCTGCTTCACGCTGCTGAAGAACGACTCGACCACGGCATTGCTCCGCTCGGTGAGGCGCTTGACCTTAGCACGCGCTCCGAAAGTCAGGGAACTCCAGTACCGACCGCTAGCGGAACAGCGAGAAGAGATTGTTCGTCGGCCACGCCGTTACGCTGTTGAGCGCCGCGCTTACCGTGGGGTCAACCTGCTGACCGAATCCCGCTCCGGTGACGTCGCGGGCATTGAACAGGAGCGCGATGGTCACTCCGCCGCTGTAGCGCACCAGCCACGCCTGCGTGCCGGCCATGGAGCCATCGTGCCACCAGTTCCCCGGACTCGGGCGGTGGAAGATGCCCAGTGAATAGAACGCGGTGGCGGTGGTCCACGTGCTGAGGGCGGGCCGGGCCAGCATGGCGTCGAGGCTCGACGCGGTGAGCAGGTCAGGACGCTGCGGATCGCGGTCGATCGCGCTCATGAAGCGGGCCATATCCACCGACGAGGCGATCCAGCCGCCGTGCGCGTCGAACGCTTCGACGGAAAATGCCCCGTCGGGAAAGCGCACCGTACCGCCACCGGGGAACACCGACGTCCCGCTGTTTCGGTCATAGTACACCGGTTCATCGGCCATCCGATCGCTCGGGCGGGAGCGGCCCAGCACCATGCGGGTGATGCCGGCAGGGGCGAGTACGCTGCGGACGTACGCCTCGTACGTCTGGCCGCTGACCCGCTCGACGATGCGTCCAAGGACGTTGTAGCCGAAGTTGGAGTAGGCGTAGTTCGTGCCTGGTGCGAAGTCGAGCGGCCGGCCGCGCATGTAGCGGATGATGTCCGATGCCGAGGCCGGCCCGGTGATGCCGAGCGCGGTGGCGATCTGGATGTTCTGGAATTGCGGATCGCCGGACACACTGGAATTCCAGCCGCCGGAGTGCTGCAGCAGGTCGCGAACCGTGATGGACGCGAGGCGCGGATCGGGCGTCGTGCCGGCCGGCGCCGGCAGGTCCGGGAGCAGCGCAAAGGCCGGCGCGTCGAGCGACAGGCGCCCCTGCTCGACGAGGCGCATCGTGGCCACCGCCGTGACCGGCTTCGAGACACTGGCGATGCGGAAGCGATCCTCCAACTGGACCTGACGGCGGGCCACCGAATCGGCCCATCCATAGCCACGCGCCAAAACGAGTCGGCTGTCCCTGACCACCGCCAACGTGGCGCCGGGAATACCGAACTGTCGCATCAGCGCCGGAATGCGCTGGTCGAAGCTGGCGAAGGCGGCGACCGGGATGCCGGTCATCGGCATGTCGGCGTACAGCGAGGGACGCACCAGCAGGGTGTCGATCAGGCGGGCGGGCGTGGCCAACCCGGTCCCGCTGATGGTGATGGTGTCGACGTAGACGCCCGGCGCCAACCCGGCCGCATTGCGCCCCCAGCGCACGACGCCGTTGCCCGTTCCGGCGGTCGTGCCGAGTGTTGTCCACGCCTTGGCTTTCGACACGGTCCAGGCGAAGCTGGCGGCGCCGGTGCCGCTGATCGCGAGCGCCACGGAATCGGGGCGCCCGGCCACCGTGCCGGTGTAGAGGCTGTCGGAGGCGGCGGTGCGAGCGAGGGTGACGGCGATCGGTACCGGCGACACCGTGAGGCTGGCGGTGCCCGCGATCGTGGGATTGGCGGTGGACGTGGCGCGGATGGTCACCGCGCCCGGTGACAGCGCCGTGATGAGCCCGGCCGACGAGATGGTGGCCACCGTCTCGTTGCTGGAGCTCCAGGTCACGGCGGTGCTGGCCCCATTCGTGACCTGGACCGTGGCGGTGGCCGTGGCGGTTCCGCCAACGGTGAGCGTGGCGGGAGCCGTTACGGTCACGGACACGACCGTCGGCGTGGGCGCTGGGGTGGGCGTGGTTGGCGGCACGCTGGGGCTGTCGCCGCCGCCACAGGCAACAAAGGCCAACAGCGGCAGCAGCAGCGCACTACTCCTGGACACGACGGCACGACGGCGCATGGCGGGACCTCTCGGAGTCTTGGTTTTCAGAGCACAGAGTTCGGCGGCACCGCGTCGTTCGGCAGCACGCCATCCCTCGACCGGGCGGCTACGCTACCTCGACTGCTTCGGCCGGTGCGAGTCGGCTGGTCATCAAATTCCAGTTGTCCACTAATCCGATAGTGACGCTCGAACCAAGGAACACCACAAGACCGGCCTTGTACACGCCGAATCCCTTCCCAAAGTTGGGATGAATGATGCGCCCCCAGATCGCCGAATCGGTCACCGCGCGGCGTACGCTCGAGGCTGGCGCCGCCACCATTATGCCATGCCGCCATTGGCGCATCAAGGGACAGACACTGGACGCACCTTGGTAAATCCTTGGCGCCGGCGCGTCCGCGCGTCGCGGGCACCGCACCAAGGAAATTCCAAGTGCTCGCCAAGGTGTCCCGGTAGCATTGCCGGGGAAAGCCTCTAGCCATTTCCCCCTGTCGGAGAGCAGACGTATGAGCGGTGCCAAGAAAGTGTGCTGTGACTGCGGGACCGTGATCCGAGCCGGCACGGATGCGCAGCTGATCGCCGACGTGCAGGCTCACGCCACGTCGGTCCACAAACTGACGCTGACCCCGGACCAGATCCTGTCGATGGCGGAGCCTGACTGACATGGGTGCGTCGCCCCGTAGGGTGGTCGCCGCCCTGCTGTTCGCCAGTCTGCCCCTCGCGCCGGCCGCGTCGGCCGTAGGGCAGCGTCCCGCCCCGCCCCCCTCCTCCGCCGCCATGCGCTCCGGCAGCCTGCTTGTGCACATCACCGCGGGTCCCAACGACCCGACCCGCGCCGCCCTGGGGTTCAGCGTGGCCAAGGCGGCCCTCGACGAGGGACACCGGGTGACGATCTTTCTCGCCGGCGACGGAGTGCAGCTGATCCGCGACGGGGTGCTGGCGTCGCTCGTGGGGCTGGGCACGGGCACGCTCCAGACGCTCTTCGACGGCTTCGTGGCGAAGGGTGGCCGCCTCTATGTGTCCAGCGGGTCGGCCAAGGCCCGTGGCGTCACGGAGGCCGACCTTGCCGGGAAGCCGGCGGAATTCGGTGGGCCGCCGCAGCTGGTGACGCTCGCGCTCGAGCACGATCGCGTGATCACGTATTGAGCCGTCCAGCCCTGCGCCCGGTCAGATGGCTTGCTCGTGAACGTGCGCAGCTCCAACCCCGCGTTCCCGGTACCACCCACAGTCCATTCTCCCTCGTCGCCGAGTGAGGGAACGGCGAGCCCCACGTTCACCACAGCTTTCCGCGAACCATTCCCAGATGGCCGCCTTGCAGGTACAATCGGCTGAGAATGTCGCGTTACGTGAACCACGGGCGGTGCGCGTGCACCACTGCGTGCACCACTGCCGGTACCGACGTCCCATCACTTCGGCGAATGCCCACCTCCGCACGAGCCGCTGCAAGGGTCCGGCGCGGGACCGCTTCGCCATCACTTCGCGACTTCCGCATCCGGATGGCCGGCTCCTCCCCGCCCTCAGCCCAACGGTCCCGACGGATCTGCCAGTTCCGAGTACCACGCGGCTGGCTTCCGTCATGATCGGCGACCCGACCGAGCGCAATGTGGTCACGCCCGGCGCGCTCGTGCCTGGCAGGGCAGATCGCACCACCGTGGCCGCGGTGGCTCGATGAGGGGGCGTCGGTCCGAAATCGGCGCCGTGCTGGGGCCGTTCCTGGTGCTGACCGCTTCCGCTGGCGCCGGCCTCCCGCTGGGTGCCGCGCGAGCGTCGGCACAGGAAGCGCCGGTCGACGCGCCAGCGGAGGTGCGGGTGCGGCCCGGATGGGACGAGACCCAGCCGCAGCCGTTCCGCCCGACGTTGACGTTCACCCTCTCGCGGCCGCTGACCGCCGGCGATGGGCGGCTGGCCGTTGTACTCGACGCGATCGACTTAAGCGCACTGCTCGTTCAGCGCGGCACGATGGTCACCCTGTCGCTGGCCCGCGAAGCACTGCCGGATGGACCATTGTCCGTCGCGGTGTACCTCGTCGGCACGGATGGGGCATGGCGTGAGCGCGGAACGTTCGCGCTGCGGCGCCGGACGCGCGTGGGGCTCGACAGCACCGGGTGGCAGCCGCGGCTCGCCGCGCAGAGCGAGGGGCAACTGGCGCAGACGGGCGTCGCGCCAGGGCCCGGGGCGAGACCGCTCCCCTTTCAGGATCTCGCGTGGAACGGGGGGCTCTCAGGGATCGCCCGGCGCGGCGGCTGGCGAGCGGAGTGGCAGTCGCTGGTCGTGGCAAACGCCCGTCAGCCCCTCCGCCTGCGTACCAATCAGCTGGGGGCGGAGGCACCGAGCGTGGACCTGGCGTCGTACAGTGTGCAACTCGCGCACCGGCGGGGGGCGCTTACCGCTGGCCATGTGCAGGTTGGCAACGACCGGCTGCTTGCCAACCAGTTTCGCAGTCGCGGTCTCAGTGCGCGAGCCCCGCTCGGCCAGCGCGCCGAGGTCACGATGGCATCGGTGTCGGGATCGGAGCTCGTCGGCTGGGACGATCCCCTCGGCCTCGCGCGCCCGTCGCACCGCCTTCAGGTGGCGAGCGTCGCGCTCGAGGCCCTGCCGAAGCAGCCCGGGCTGCTACGGGCCGAGCTCACCGCCATGGATGGATCGCTCCAACCCCTTCCCGCCTTCTCGCAACAGGCCGTCACCGATCGCGAGCGCAGCCGCGGCCTCGGCGCTTCCCTGTCGGCCGCCTTGCCGTCCCAACGCGCACGGCTGGCCCTGGGGCTCGCGCGTAGCCGATTCACCAACCCGGTCGATCCACTGCTGAGCGGCACGGCGGCCATCGTGGCGGTGGAGGAGACCGCGCGCTGGGCCCAGTTCGCCGAATTGTCGGTGGAGGCCCTGCGCCAGCGCGCCCTCTTCGGCGTGGTCACGTCGCTGCAGCTCGCGGCGCGACACCAGCGTACCGATCCGCTCTATCGCAGTGTTGCGGCGTTCCTGCAGGCGGACCAGAAGCAGGATGCGCTCGATGCCACCGCGGCGTTTGGCCCGGTCCAATGGCAAGGCAGCGTGAGCCAGGGGCGCGACAATCTCGCCAAGCTGGCCAACCTGTTGACGACCCGCTCGCGCACCCGATCGACCAGTGCCACCGTGCCGGTCGCGACGGTGTTCGGGAGGCCCACCGCATGGTGGCTGCCCACCGTGACGGCGTCCTGGCAGGGGAGCGGGCAGATCGGTGATCCCCCGCCGGACAGTGCCGGGTTCCGGTCACCGGTCCAGCGCCCGGACCAGTGGAACACCAACGGCATGCTCAGTGCCGCGTGGCAGCGGGAGTGGTTGCAGGTGGCGTGGCGTCTCAATCGGTCGGTCGTGGACAACCGGCAGGAGCGCCGGGCGTCCTCCGATTTCCGGTCCATGGTGCAGGCCATCACGATCAGTGCGGCGCCCTCACCCAAATGGTCGCTTGGCCTCGACCTGTCGGACGAGCGGCAGCACGCTGTGGAAACGCAGACGCACGCCCACTCCCGTCGGGTGGCGCTGCAGGGCGACTGGCGGCCGTTCACCTCGACGGCCCTCAACGGGGCATGGTCTACCATCCTCTCCGATGACCGGGCCGCGACGCGCCGTGGCCGCAATGACGAGTTCCGCGCCGAGCTATCGCAGGTCCTGCGGCTGCGACGCTCCCCGACCGCGCCCGAGTTGCGCGTCTTCGCGCGCGTCGCGCGGACCCGGATGTTCATGCGGCTCGGTGACCTGCTCGAGCGTACTACGCCCCAGCGGAATTTCTCCGCTGGGGCGAGCGCGCGCATTTTTTGACCGGGCCTTCCATGCTGCGGCTCCGCTCTTCCCTCCGTGCCCTGTTCACCGCCGCCATCGGCGCCATGGTCGCGCCGGAACACCCGGCCCGGGCGCAGACGGTGCGCCCCACCGGCGTCAACGTCGCGGCGCAGTCGGCCACGACCGTCTTCCTCACGTTCGACGGCCTGACGGCGGACCAGACGGCTACCGAGGCCTTCTGGTGCGGCGCACTCGTGTCCGCGCGACCTGCGCGCGGCCTCCGCTGCGCCCCCGGTACCCTGTACGGTCAGCTGCCGCTTCGCTACGACCTTGCCGTCCGAGGAGGGCGCGCCTTCACCGACGTGATGAGCATCCCGGCATCGGTCACCCGTCGCGCCTACCAGGATGCGGCGCGAGGGCGGTCCTCGGAGTTTTACTACGTGCGGCGCTTCGTCGACCGCACCGGTGGCCCCGACGTATATGTGTCCGTCATCTGTCGCCTGACGCAGGGGGGCGCCACCACGCCCCTCTCGCTGACCGACGTTCGCCTGACCTTCGCGAGCAGCAGTGCCGTACCAGTCCTGTCGACCGAGGCCGTCCCACCCGCCTGGTGGGCGGACGTCCGCTACACCGGCACCGGCCGGCTGGTTGGCCGCTGGGAAGTGGTACGCCCGGGTGAGGATGCACCGACCCCTACCGACTTGCTCACGGAGGCGAGCCTCCCCCTTGACGAACGCGCCAGCCAGCGGCGCTACATGCAGGTCGGCCGCTTCAACGAGTTTCTCCCGCCGGCGGGACGGGTGCGACTGGCCGGGCCCGATCCGGCGCGTCTGCCGCGCGATGTAGATGGCGTATATCTCCTGCTGCTGCGGATCGAGGCCGGTGACGATCGCGATGGCGTGACCGATCCCTCGGGAATTTCCAGCGGGCCGGTGGCCAGTGCCGCGGTGGCGGGGTTTCCGCTGCCGGTGTTGCGCTATGTCGTGGGCCGGGCGTCGACGGCCGACGCGGCGGCCATCGAGGAACCGAATTCACCCGAGCGCCTCGGTAGCGTGTCGCTTCTCGCGCCGGCGCCGAACGCCATCGTGCCGTCCGGCCCCTGGAGCTTCGCCTGGGTCCCGATCGCGGCGACGGCAACGTACCGCCTGGAGGTCACCACCCAGAACGGGACCGCGGTGTACCAGGCACTCGTGGCCGGCGACAACGCCACGTATGCGCCGCCGCCATTCTTCGCGAAGAAGGCCAGCGGCGCCCCGCTGCGATGGCGCGTCCGTGCCTTCGATCTGTCCGGCCGGGAACTGGCGCGCAGCGGGTGGCGGCGGCTTGACCAGCCATAGGCCCCTTCGTGCTGCAGGCGGTGGAGACGGCCGTACGCGCAGGGTTGCCAAGTCGGACGTGGCGCCGCACGCTAATGTGGCAGGCGGTGCCGTTCCACGAGTGCCTCGCAGTCGCGGGCGTGAACGTCGCGGCTCCGGCGTCGTCGCCCGTCACCGTTTGCTCACCACCATGTCCGGCAGGTTCGCGTAGGGTCCACCGGGCAGTCTCCCATCGGGCAAACTCCCCGCTCCAATCTGCAAGAAGGTGAACGGTCAGCTCATCTGTCCCTGAAGTTCGTCGCGAAGGCCAACTCACACCCATGGAGTGAATCGTACCATGCGCCGCTTTCCTATTCTCCTCGCGGTCGTCGGCTGTTTCCTCAGCACGGCGGCGGTGCGGCAGCTGCCAATGGTGTGGTTTTCGAATCAATTCCCGCCAGACGTAACGGTGGATGAAGGCAATAGCGGAACCCGGGTTGCCCGGTTTGAGATAACCCATGAACAGTTGACTAGACCCACCACCGTTACGTACACCGTCGCTCCGGATCAGAACCACCCAAACTTCCCGACTGCCGTCGGTGGGACGACCTGTGGTCCAGCTGTCGATTTCATTGCGGTCACCAACAGGGCTTTCACTATTCCGGTCGGCGCCCCCAACCCTACCTACATCGACGTCACCATCTGCGGAGATACCGAAGCGGAACCTACCGAGGTCTTCCGGATCTCTTTCGACCGGGGTTCCCCTTACGCGGCGGATCGCAACGTGGAATGTCTTGAGCGGTGCATAAATCGGGGCTACATCCGGAATGATGACGGCACCCCACCGCCTCCCCCGAAACAGTGCACGATGAATGGGAAGCCGTTTCCTTGTCCCCCTCCAAAGCCCCCCACACCGCGCTGCAGGATGGTGAACGGTCAGCTCATCTGTCCCTGACGTCACCCTCTACCGAAGTGGCACCGTGGGTGATCCGCTTCACCGCGCCACGGTGCGGATGCGGTCGACAGCCGCGTTCAGCGCGGGGGACATGGCTGCGAGCGGCGCGGAATCGCCTTGGTCGGCATCTTTGGCCGGCCGCGCTACGCGTTGGCTTCGTGGCTGCCCCCACCGTTCCCGTGAGCCCCGGCGATCCTCGCGCGGCGGGGTACCTACACCGTCAGCATACCCGGCGCACGCCGGGCGATGCGCCTCCCCAACTGAAACGTGGTGGTTCCCATGTGGATGGTGAATCGCGTCAGCGTCCTCGCGGCCATCGTGAGCGTCGGCCTGTTGTCCCCAGCGCGGCGTCCGCCGGCGGCCCCGTCGGTGCCGCCGGTATCCCTGCCAACCGAAGCCGCGCAGACCCAGATTCAGGCGCTCTTGTCGGCCGCCGCCGCGAAGATCAAGGCGGTCCTCGATGAGGATCCGAAGCTCCGTGAGGCCCTCCGAACCGAGCTCGAGGCGATCCGAAGGATCGCCTCCCCGCAGGCCCGCGCGGCCGCCATCACGGCTTTCCAGAGCAAGTACGCCGACGCCTACGCCCGGGTGCTGACGCGGGCGGGCGTCGACCTGTCCTTGTTGGCCGCGCAATTGAACGGCCTCATGCCCGGATTTCGCTTCCGGGCTGTTCCCAAACGGCATTACATCTCGGCTACCGCCGTAGTTGTGCCCACACGAGCCCTTACCCCGCTGCCGGTACGCCGGACGACGGCCATCACGGCCTTCGAAAGCGAGAACGCATCGGAGTGCGGCGTGGTCCGTCAGACCGCGCTCTCCGACGGGATCAGTCTGGAGACGGAGGCGGGAAGTTTCTCGAGCTGCCATGTCGTAACCACGCGTTCTGCACGCTTCGATGTGCCGAATGTGCGCGAGGCCTCGATCCAGACGCCGTACGGCGCTTCCGTCGTGGCAGACGCCGGAACAATCGGCTTCACGTCCGGGTCGATTACCGTAAGCAGCGCTGCGGTGTGCCCCAGTGGTTCGCTGTACACCCCCGCGTTCGATCGCTTCATCCCCTGCCAAGGCGACCAGATCGAACTTTTCCGGATTGTCGCCTCGGTCTTTGTGCTTGGCTTCTGGAGCGCAACCGAGGAGGCGGGGGACGCTCGATCTCCGGCCAGTATCGGGCTGCCGGTCAATCGGGCCGGCATGCGCTTTGCCATCAATGGGTATTCGTGGAACTCACCGGGAACCCTCGGCTGGGCGAAGGGGCGGGTGTCAAACCAAGGATACGCGTTGACCCTGCAAACCACCGATGAGCTGCGGTAGCGCGCGTCTTGCCTCGGTCGCCTCGACGCGTCGGTGACGGCCCTCAGCTTGTGGTGAGACCTGCTGCTGCCCCCAGCACCAACCGCCTGGCATGCGAAGCGCCCACCGCACAACCGTGACGCTCGTGTCTCTCGCATCCCTCGGATCGCCATGGCCTACTTCGCTGCGCGAATCAGCCGTTCCTGCACAGCACGCAGTGGCAGCGTGGGCCCGCCGGCAATGTTCCATGCATTGAAGACCACCACCATCTCCTGATCGGGAAACGCCATCGGAAACTGTCCGCCGAATCCGGACCCGGCCCAGATGTACGCGTCCGTCTGCACCGGATTGTTGTACAGCCACCACTTGAAGCCGTACTGCGGTGCGCCGGCGCGCGTGCTGGTCGCGATCTGCGGGGTCACGGATTCGCGCACCCAGGCTTCCGACACGACGGTCGTTCCCTGCCACCGGCCGCCCTGCAGCCACAGCTGCCAGATCCGCGCCAGGTCGGTCGCGTCGAGATACAACCCACCCTCGGTGTCGATGGCGCCCGAGGTGGTGCGCTTCCAGTACCAGTTGGTGATGCCGAGTGGCGCAAAGAGATGGCGCGCCGCGTACTCCTCGATGTCGACGCCGGTGGCGCGGAAGAAGATGTGCGCAAGCAGCGCGCTTTCACCGCTGCTGTAGTTGAACTGGGTGCCCGGCTCGCGCATCATCGGTCGGTCAATCGTGAACTTGACCCAGTCCGGGCTGGCCTCGAGTGCGCCAGCCGTGTTGCGCGGATCGCTGTACGGAATGCTTTCGTTCCAATCGAATCCGCCCGTCATGGTGAGCAAGTGGCGGATGGTGATGCGCCGCTTGCGAGGGTCGAGGTTCGCCACCGCGGCGGTGTCGAAGAACGTGAGAATTGGCGTGTCGAGTGTGGGGAACTCACCACGGGTGACCGCCACCCCGATGACCGCCGAGGCCACCGTCTTGGAGACGGACTGCAGCGTGTGCAGCGTGCCCCGCCGGTAGGTCGGGTGCCACCACGGGTTGAAGTAGTTGAAGGGGCCCGTGGGGTCGTGCGAGTTGTTCAGCGACGAGCTGGCGCGCGACGAGTCGCCGTAGATCGCGTCGTAGTCGCGCGGATACCGCTTATCCACAACGATCCGACCGCGACGAATGACGAGCATGCGGTCGATATTGCCGTACTTCCCCGCCGTGATCTCGGCGTCGAGGCTGTCGAGCACGGCGGGGTTGAGACCGACCTGCGACGGCTTCGCGCTGGGCCACGTGAACGGTTTTGGCTGCGCGCCGAGCGACGAGGCCACGAGCAGCGCGCAGGCAACGGTGACAGCGGAGAACGAGAGGCGAGGTATCATGGGCGTATCCTGCTCCACCAGAAGTACAAAAAAGGGAATGGCTGGTCGGCGGCAACCAATGACGTGATCACAGTGACACGGACGAAGACGTCGCACGCTGGTGCAACATCATGCGCGTCCCGTGGGCCGGCCGCAACGCAAATGCGCGTGCCCGCGCCTAGCGGGAAGTACGAGAACTTGGGCCGCTCCGTGTGCTGTTCACCGGCGCACCGATGGCATACGCGGGCGGGTAGAGACGCATCGCTTCTGCCACCACCTGCCGCGTGTACCCCAAGCGCGGCAGGTCGCAACCGTGGGCGCGTGGCCCAACGCATCCACCTCCGCCTGCAACCGCGCCGCCACCTCCGGATGCTCGGCGAGGAAGATCGTGAGCTCTTCGTTGTGCAATTGCCTGTCGCTCACGCCCGTACCGTCGCCTTCGGCATCCGTGGCGTGCAACAACATCGAGAGCAGATCGCCCCGATCTCGTCGGACTCCGCATCCGCGTTGGCATCGAAGAGCGTCTTGCTGACGACGGCCAGCGTGAGGTGCAGCATCTCCTCGTGCATGTCGACGGCGGCGCCATCACGCCATCCGTGGGCCGTACGCGTCTCCAGCACCACCATATGTTCGGCGTACTCGGCCACCGCCGCCGCCATGAAGCCGAGGAACGCGCCGTGGAACCGCAGCAAGAGCTCGCCCGGGTAGCGATTTCGCGGACCGGGAGGAGAGAGCGGCGGCGCAACTGGCGCGTGTGTCATGCCCGAAACAACGCGCGGGGGGGCACATTCTGGTAAGGCACGCGATGGGCTGCCGCCTGCGAGGAAGCGGAACGACGCCGTCCCCCCCGCGCCCGGCATCGGCGATTGCCGTGTGCTGGGGGTGTAGATCCGGTCGTCCGCGGCGGTCACCTCTTCGCTTGGGGGAAGCGCGCGATCTCCTTGCCGTCGGGGCCGAGCACGACGATCGCCGGGTCGTCGTGCTCGTCGACCCGACGCAGGATGCGTTCGCGCCCCTGCGCGTCGCTGAGCACCAGCGTGGCCGTCTTCGGCGTCGCGGCCAGGGCCACGCGCACCGACTGCATGGCGCAGTGGCGGTTGAGCTCGCGGACGTTGGGGTCGTTCCGGTCGGCACCGCCCTGCGCCGCCTACTTGGCGCCGCGATCGACGGCGTCCATGTCGACCGCGGGATCGGTCGGCGGCTGCTTGAGCAGGATCTGCGCGGCCTGGCTGCCGTCGTCGGCCTTGCCCGTGCCCAGCACGACCGCTTCGAGCGGATGGTCGCGGTAGTCGAGCGAGAGCATCGCGTGGCTGTCAATGGCCGCGTAGCCGCCGACCTCGTTGCCCTTCGGGTCGAGCATGACGAGGCCGGCCATCCCCGGCGGGACGGTGCGCTCCCACTCGCGGCCCACGAAGGGTACGCTGGGCATGTCGTGGCTGAGGATGTAGCGCCGGACGCCGTCGGGGCCGGCGACCGTAAGCCGCTGCACGGTCAGCTCGTCGAAGCGCGCTGTACCGCCGCTTGCCAGCGACTCCTGCACGGCGAAGGCAATCATGCCCGCCGCGAGCACGAGGCCGAAGACCGCGAGCAGGCGCCGATGCCAGCGCAGCTGGCTCGCCAACCGGGCGATGGCGACGGACGGATCGACGGGGGAAGGCGACGACGGGGCGGGCTGGGTCATGGGGCAAGTGGCCAGATCGGAATTTCAATCGGGGTGGGTCGACTACCTGTTGAACATAGAGCGGTGAGCCGAGATCGTTCGCGAGGATTTCCTACCCGAGTACAACCTGTCGGTCACGGCCTTGGCCGAGGCCGCGGGAGGGGCACGGCAGTCCGTGAACGAACTCCTGGTTGAGCGGCGGGCCGTCAGTCCGGTGATGGCCCTGCGGCTCGGCCAGCTCCCTGGTAGCTCTGCACTTGAACTTCACACGCTTCCGTATGGTGGTCAGTCTGGTCGCCGTGTAGGAGTACGATCACGGGGGCGCAGCTGATGCCGGCGAGCGGTCGGTCGGCGTCGTCGTCTCCTGCCAGACTTCCGCAACGCCGAACTCCAGGACGGCCATGTCGCTGGCCATCGCATGTGTGGGCCTCATGCAATGCATGCCGATGCTCGTCGGACCGCGCTAACGCGTTGTCGCACCTGCGCGACGTGCCCATGCGCGTGTGTCCGACAGCCACCCGGGGCCAAGGCCATGATTGTGCCGGCCGGACGACTGCGAACGCCGGGCACCGTGCCCCGCCCTCACCGGCGCAGGCTGCGTTCCATCCGCCGGGAGGCCCGGTGCTCGGCCGAAACCGTCACCCTGCATGGGCCGTAGGCCACGCGGTCTTCCGATGATGCCGTTCCCCAGTCCCAACGCCCCGTGACGCAACCCCACGCTCGCCCACCCTTGCGCAGATACTCCAAGACGGCTGGTGTCACTGCCATGCTGCTGCTGGTGGCCAGCCCGCTGGCAGAGCCGGCGCTTGGTGCCCAGGAGGCACCAGTGTTGGGCTCAGCCCAAGGGGCCCCCACCGTGCGGTGGCGCGTGGTGGAGGGGCGGAACGCCCGCGTGATCACCCCCGACGCCCTGGTTCCCGAGGCGCAGCGACTGGCGACGCTCATCGACCTGGTGGCGGCGCGCGACACCACCACGCTGCGCGCACGCGCGCCTCGAATCGACGTGGTGCTCCGCCACCAGCTGGCGCAGCCCAATGCCTTCGTCTCGCTCGTGCCCAGACGTTCGGAGTTCTTCCTCCAGCCGCCCCAGTCCAGCGGGTTGCTGGGGAGCGGGGATTGGCTCACGCTCCTGGCCGTGCACGAGTACCGGCACGTCAAGCAGTTCTCCGCGGCGCGCCAGGGGTTCACGCGAATCGCGAGCGCCCTCCTCGGCGAACCCGCGTGGGGCGCTCTGGCCTTCCTGTCGATCCCCCCCTGGTACTGGGAGGGAGACGCGACCGTCACCGAGACGGCGCTGACCCCCTCCGGGCGCGGCCGCCTCCCCCTGTTCGACGCCGACTTCCGGGCGCAGCTGCTGGAGCGCCCGGTGCCGTCGTTCATGACGGTGATGAGCGGCTCCTTCGCTCAGCAGTGGCCCAACCACTACGTACACGGCTACCACCTCATTGCCGCTGGGCGCGAGCGGTTCGGCCCCGACGTCTGGGACCGCGCGCTGCGGGCCTCCACGCGTCGTTCCTTCATGCCGCTGGCGCTCTCCCAGGGGCTGCGCAAGACGGCAGGGATGAGCGCGGGTGCCCTGCATCAGGTGGCGCTGCGCGCCTTGCAGGACAGCGTACGGGCGGCCGCGGCGGCGACCACGCTTACGCCGGCCGCCCCGGTTGGTCGCACGCCGGCCAGCTGGACCGACGACTTGTTTCCGCAGTGGGAGTCGGACAGCACGCTGCTGTCCATTCGTCAGGGGCTGGCCGACCGGCCGCAGTTGGTGCGCCACACCGCGACGGGTACGACGCGGCTCCGGCTTCTCGGTCCCGCCGCGGAACCTCCGCTGCTGTCGGTGGGCGGCGGGGTGGCGGCGTGGGTGGAGTATCGCCCCGACCCGCGCTACGCCCTGCGCGGTTACAACGTGATCCAGGTACACGACCTGGCCACGGGGGCGACGATGCAGGTGGGGGACACCACCCGGTACAGCGCGGTGACGGTGTCTCCCGACGGGGCGCAGCTGGCCGCGATCCAGCAGCACCCCGACAGCGGCATGGCGCTGGTGCTGCTGGGACGTGACGGGGCGGTACGCCGGCGCGACCTGGCGCCCCCCGGCGACCAGTTGATCGCCCCGCGCTTCACGCGCGACGGCAGGGCCCTGCTGCTGGTACGCATCCGACGGGGGGAAGGGCAGCGTGTGGAGCGATGCCCGGTAGACGGCAGCGCGTGCACCCCGCTCTCCCCGTGGGCCTTCAACGGTCTGTCTTCCCCCTTCGGGAACGACACGTTGGTGGTGGCCTACCTCCCTGTGGAGGGGCGCGACCAGGTCGTGGCATGGCGCGCCGCCACGGGCACGTGGTTTCAGGTCACCGAACGGCCGGTGGGGGCCATTGACCCCGTGCTGTCGCCAGATGGACGGCGCCTCGCCTTCACCGACCACACGGCCAGCGGCCGACGCATCGCCACAATGGAGCTGAACCCCGCGCAGTGGCGGGAGCTGTCGGTGACTCCCCCCGACCGTCCGCGCGTGGCGGCGTTGGCGGCGCAGGAGGGGGCGCCGTTGCGCCCCGACACCATCGCGGCCGACCGGACGCTGCCGGAGCGCAACTTCTCCCGCTTCGAAGGCGTGTGGAACCCCGTGGGCGTGTCGCTGGAACTCCCCTCCTTGGTCCCTGATCTGGGGGCCACGGTGAACTCGCGCAACGTGCTGGGAACGGTGGGCATCGACGCGGGGGTGCGCTACAACACCCAGGAGCAGGTGTGGGGAGGGCAACTGGGGGTGACGTACGCCGAGCGGCTCCCGATCGTGCGAGCGTGGCTGGACCAGCGGAGCCGGCGGGACGACTACCCGGCCGCCACCACACCCGCCGGCCAGCGGGAGGGGGGGAGCTGGACGTGGCAGGAGCAGTCGGTGGGCGCCGGGGTGGACATCCCTCTGGACTTCACCCGCTCGGCTTATGTCACCCGGCTGCAGGTGGGCGCGCGCCTGGAGGAGCGCCGCGTGAGCCGCAGCACCCTCCCCGGGTGGTTTGCGCCGGATGCCGGGAGCGTGCGCCCAATCACGCTGGAGCTGCGCGGCGCGCACACCATGCAGTGGATCCGCGACATCATCCCGGAGCGGGGGCAAGCGTTCGAGGCCATGATGCGCCAAACGCCGCTGGGGGGGACCTTCAACGGGACCCAATGGTACGGGCGGGTGCAGCAGTACGTTCCAGGGGTGGCGCGCAATCACGGGGTGCGGCTGGACGCCGGCGGCGATTGGCAGACGCTGCGTGAGACAGCCACGGAACCACGTCCCTATCGCTTTGCCACGCGCCTCCCCTTTGCGCGGGGGTACACGGCGGTGACGGCGCCACAACTGACCCGGCTGAGCGTGGAGTACCACGCGCCGCTGTGGTACCCAGACTGGACCCTGGGGTGGGAACAGCGGCTTGGACAGGTGCAAGTGCGGCGGCTGCGCACAACGCTGTTCGTGGACGCGACCACCGCCACCACCCGCACCTTCCCGCAGGGAGTGGCTACCTCCGTCACGGAGAGCTTCCGGTCGGTGGGAGCGGAGCTGTGGATGGATGCCGCATGGTTTCACCCCGTGGTGCAGCTCCCGGTGGGGGTGCGGTGGAGCTATCGCCTGGACGGGGCGCAGCGCGGGGGGCGGACGCAGATCGTGATCGGCATGCCATAGGCGGCCGGATTCTTGTCGGGCGGGCTCTCGGCCGCAAGATTGCCACCATGCCAGCCGTCGCCCGCGATCGCGGTGCCCGCACGCCACCGACCGCCTTCGCCCTGTGCCGCTGCTCGCGCCTGATGCGCAGCGTGCCCGCGCGCGGCGGGGAAAGGATGGTGGCGAGCGTGGCGTTCGGGCTCCTGCTGGCGGCGTGCGGCGGTGTCGGCGATCCGGTGCCCCCGCCGACGTCACCAATTGGCGCCCTGCCGACCGGCTACACGGCGTACGTGACGGGCACGCCCAATGCCACCGCCTCGCCGGCCGGTGGTGTCTATCTGGCCGGGGGCGGCGCCGATGACGCGGTGGGCATGGCGTGGCTTCTGGCCCAGGGCGGCGTCGCCGGAAGCACGCGCGGGGGCCAGCCGTACTTCGGCGACGTTGTCGTGTTGCGCACCAGCGGCAGCGACGGCTACAACAGCTTCCTCGAACGGCTGGGAGCCAATTCGGTCGCGACGTACGTGATCACCTCCACCGAGGGCGCCAACAGCGACAGTGTGGCGGCGGCCATCGCGCGTGCCGAGGTGCTGTTCCTCGCCGGCGGTGACCAGTCCACGTATGTGAACCGCTGGACCGGCACACGCCTCCAGCGCGCGGTCAACACGCGGGTTGCCCAGGGCTATCCGATCGGGGGGACCAGCGCTGGGCTCAGCGTCCTCGCGCGGCACATCTACTCCGCCCAGCTCACGTCCACCACCTCGGGCGTGGCGCTGGCAAATCCCTACGACCGCTCGATCACATTCGCGAAGGACCTGTTCGACGTCCCGCTGCTGGCCAATGTGATCGCCGAGCCGCACTTCGTGACCCGCGATCGCATGGGGCGCCTCTACACCTTCCTCGCTCGGCTGCAGGCCGACGATGGTGCCCGCGCGCCGCGGGGGCTCGCCATTGACGAAGGGTCCGCCGTTGGCCTCGCGGCGAATCACCGGGCAACCGTTTTCGGCGCGGGAGGTGGCGTGTATCTGCTGACCCCGCCGCCGTCGCCCCGTGGCACACTGTCGGCCCCACTCACCTACCACGCCATGACGGTCGCGCGGGTGCCAATCGGCGGCACCTTCGATGCCGCCAGCTGGACGGCCCCGGGCCCCGTGTACTCCGTCACGGCAAGGGCCGGCGTCCTGACGTCGTCGAACGGGGTGATGTACTGAACGTGGCAGCCCGGGGGCAGACGCCTCGAGCTCGTGGACGAGGACTACGTCGCGGGCATACTCACCTGGTCGCATTCCGGATGCCACGTGCACACGGCCGTCTGGGCGGGCCCCTTCGGGTCCCCGAGGACGACCGCGCGTTCGCGACGCGCCTCGCGGGGAATGAAGCGAAGATGCAGTTTGAATGGAGCGTTACCCATGCTGCCGGTTTGTTCTGTTACCTATCTACCCGGTTTGTACCCCGACAAGATCGAACTGCGCGATCGCATGGTGGCCGTATCGGCGGAGCCGGCGACCGCGGACATTTTCGTTGGTGGTCGGAAGGTCGGCACCGGGCAGTTCAACGTGGCGATCCGCACGGGGACCTGCGCGGAGGTGCGCATCGAGGCGCCCGCCTTCTCCGCGCAGCGCCGGGAGTATTGCAATCAGGACAATGCGCAGCCCATCCCGTTCGACGAGATGGTCAAGCTCGAGCGCGACGAGGCATGGGATCTCTCGCTGGCAAGCGATCAGGCGAATGTCAACTTCACCGTCGAGGTTGCTGGCAAGCGCACGCCCGACGAGGCGTGGAAGACGATCAGCCAGATCATCACCAACAGCTTCGATGTACTCGAAGTGACCGACAAGGAGACGGGCTACGTGCGCACCGGGTGGAATGTGCGCCGCTTCAGCGACAAGGTCATCCGCACGCGCGTGATCGTGAAGCTTGCCGACTCCAATCCGCTCAAGTACACCATCACGCTGGCAAGCGAGCAGGCCGACGACGGTCGTGCGACCGTGAAGGATGATGAGCTCTTCCGCGAATGGGACCGCATCCTCCTGCAGTACAAGGATCTCATCAACGAAACACAGGCGCGCCTGCGCTGAGTCCCTGCCATGATGCGCCGCGGTCGCCCGTTCACCTGACGGGCAGATACCGCTTGCCGTCGATCGTCAGTCGGCCCCCATCGAGCGCGTAAACCATCAGCTCCGCTGCCCCGCCCGCCGGCTCCAGGAGCAGCATTCGGGGTGACACCGCCCGCCACCGCCCCGCCTCCCGGGTGTCCGTCGGCGCAATCGTCGCACCAGTCACGTAGGTACTGCTCGTCGTTCGCCGCTCGTAACGCCCGTCGGCATCCAGACGTAGCGTCGACTCCGCATTGCTGCCCCCGCTGCCGTAGCTCCCTGAGGTACTCGTGAACCACCGCCACCGTCCGACCACGCGGGCCATCGCCGCGGCGTCCGTGATAACGGGGGCGGCCCTCACCGACCCCAGGAGTTGTTCCGCCGCCTGCTGCACCGCCGCCTCTGTCGTTGCATCGGTCACCGTGACCAGCGCCATGGTGCTGCCGTGCTCCGTGACGAAGGCCACGATCCGCGACCGGAGCGGTACTCCCCCTACCCCTGTCAGGCGAATCGACGCCGTCCGGCCGTTCCAGCGCCCCACGCGGCGGTCCGTCACGGGGCCGTCCGGTGCCGGCGCTGCGCCGCTGAGCGATTGAAGATCTGCCAGGGCGGCATTCATCAAGGCGTCGACATCCCGCCATCCCGCCACCACGAGGGCCAGCGCCCGGTCGCTCCCGGCACGATACAAATGCACTCTGGCAAGCGGTTCGACCACTGCCCGCGATTCCGGCGGCGCCGTCCATCCAGCGGGAACGGCATACGACAGCTTGAGATCAGCGATCGCGGCACGGGACGGGGCGGGTTGCGCCGAAAGGGCGATGGGCAACACCACCAGTGCAGCGGCGACGAGGCGAAGGAGAAGGGCCATGTGTGGAGATCTACACGGGAAGTTCACGGTGGCTAGCGTGCCCGTGACATGCCGGACACGCACGCGTCAGCGCGCCATTCGTTCCAGACGGTCGAACCTGTATGGCGCTGCCGTCAGGGGCGTACGACCCGCACCACATCGCTCCCGTCCGTGCGCGATACCAGGGTGATGCTTGCCCCGCCCAGCGTCACGCTCTGGCCCGGGGCGAGCACGCGCGTGAGCTTCGCCAAATCCGTGTCGGCCATCGGGAGAACGCGCATGGTGCCTCGGCCACTCGCTACCTGCGTGTCGATGAGATAGGTGAGCGCTCCCGTCTGGGGCAGCCGCGCGTCGAACCCCGTGGCGCGTCGGCTCTCGACCACCAGCGCCGATGTGGCCGAGAGTGGCACAAGCACCGCCTTCGTGCCGCCCGCCTGGGTGATCGGGGTGAGCGAGACGAGCGACGTGCTTGCGGGTGCACACACCAGCTGCTCATCGGCAAGCCAGCCGAGCTGCCAGCGCTCGAAGGCGGTGAACTCGCCCCCGCGACCGCTGATGAGCCCCATGATGCTCCACTCCCCCACGTGGAGGTGCGTCTGCGCCGGCGTCGGTGGCGCGTAGTCGTACAGGTCCGGCAGCGACAGCAGATGCCCCATCTCGTGCGACAACCACAGGCCGCCCCACGTCCTGAGATCGCGGGCGGAATTCGTGGCGTTATCGATCGTGGTCGCCCGCCCCGGCACGCGGATGCCGCTCCCGGTGTTCGGTGTGAACGCGGGGCCGAACGTGATCGCGCCGGCATCCGGGTTGGTCATCACGACCAGCAGGTCGGCCGCCGACATGTCGGTGAAGGGTGCCGCCAGATCGGCCGCTTCCTGCAGGAGCAGGCGATGGGCCTCAAACGTGACGTTGCTCGGCCATCCGTACTGCGTGGAAGGCTTCGACATGCGCAGCCAGCGCTGCTGCGGTTCGAGCACCAGCGACATCGCCCCGTAGGACTGCGCCGCGAAAAACGCGCCGGCCGTGGGCTGAATGATGTCGAGGACGCTCTGCGTCGTGCGCGTGGCTGGAGCATCGCTGAAGTCGACGAAGAGCACCGTGGCACGCACGGTGCCGGTGCTGCGCAGGCGCGCCGAGTGGCGGGGGAAGCCGAAGCTCACCGATCCGGTGCGCGACGGCAGTCGGCACGCGGCATTCGGCGGCGGCGCGGTGACGGTCACCGTGGCCGAGCCGCGCACGCCGCCACTGATGGCCTCCAGGACCGCGCTGCCGGTGCGACCGCTCGCCACCAGCCCGTTTGCATCCACCCGCGCCACACTCGTATCCGACGAACTCCATTGCACGACCTGGTCGGTGACGATGGCGCCGGCCGCATTGCGGAGCACCGCGGTGGCCTGCGCCGCCAGACCGCGGGCCAGTGACAGCGCGCCGGGCTCGATCGTGATCGAACTGATGGCCGCCGAAACGGTGACGCGGATCGTGGTGGTCAGCTCCGCCGCGACGAAGCCGCCACCGCTCCCGCGCGCCGTAACGGTGATGTCGGTGCTGCCCGCGGTGAGTGCGGTGACCACACCACTCGCGCTGACGCTGGCCGCGGTGCCCACGGCCCGAAAGCCATACGTGACGTCCACGGTGCTCGATGCGCGCGTGACCGACGGCACGAGTGTGAGCTGCTGGCCGATCGTGAGCGCGGGCGAGGCCGGGGCGACCGTCAGCGCGGTGATCGCCGACTCCGCGGCCACCGTAACGGTGGCTTGCGCCGACTGGCCGGTGGAGGCGGCCGCGGTGATCGTCGCACTCCCCGGCCCCACCGCGGTCACGGTGCACGCGCTTCCGCTCAACGCGGTCGTCGCCACCGCCACGTTCCCGGAGGTACACGCCTGCACCGTGGGGGTCGGCGAACCACCGGAGATGGCGACCGTCAACACGCCTGAGGCGCCGGGACGCAGCGCCAGTGTGCCGGGCGTCAGCGTCACCGCCACGGGCGCGACGACGGTCACCGGGATGTCCAGCGTACGCGTTGCACTGGCAAGTGCTGGCCCCGCTGCGCTTACCTGGGCTGTGAGCGTCGTGCTGCCGGGGCTCACGGCCGTGATCGTATACTGGCCCGCGCTCCCCGACACGGTGGCGACCGCCGTGTTGGCCGAGACAAGGGCAAAGGTCGCGGTCGCGCCGGCGGCGACGGTGGCGGTAATCGTCAGCGATCCCGACTGCCCCGCGGTAAGCGTCAGCGCATTCACCGACGCCGTGGCCCCCGTGAGCGCTGGGGGGGGCGGCGGGGTGGGCGCTGGCGGCGCCGACGTCGACGGATCCCCGCCTCCGCAGGCAGTGGTGGCGGCGAGCACCAGCAGAGAGCAGGTGAGCCAGCGACGCGGACGAACCAGACGAGCAGACGGGGGAGTGGGCATGGACACGAGACCGGACCGCGGGGATGGCACATTGACAGCCAAAAATGGGCAACGTACGCGAACGTGGTGATCGGCCGTCTCCTGCATCATCCGCCTTGGCACGACACCCGGCGCCATCGTAACGGGCGACCTTGGTGTAGTGCGACACGGCCCGCCGTGGCTGAGTGAACCGACCGGTGGGGACCCTACGACGTCCCGCCACGCCGAAACACCACGTCCACGCCCTTGGGTCGCCGACGGTCGGTGGCTGCCGGCGGAGCGGTCTGCAGCAGGTCGAGCGCCGAGCGGACGCCGGCATCCCGTTGCGGCGGGGTCGCGGTCGAGCCGGTGCACTCGTTGCGGGCCTGGAGCCACGTGATTGCTGCAGCCACGGTGGGATCGGCGGGATCGCCGGTGATGGTCCGCGCAATGCCGCCCGCCACCTCCTGATCCGGCGCAATCGGTCGGTCGCCTGGCGTGAATCCGTCACGCGCGAACATGTACGAGTCGGTGATATCCACGCGCGCCGTGTCGGGCATGAAGAAGAAGTCGCGCCCGCTGGCGACACCGATGCTGGGAAGCCCGAACACGCGTGACGGCGGACCACCGCGGAACGCGAGCGTGATGGCCTCCGCCGCACTGGCCGTTACGGAGCGCGCGACACGGCCGTCGGGCAAGGTGACCTGCGAACTGCCGATGAGCACGGCCACCGGCAGCCCGCGACGCGAGGGGCGGAACGGGTTGGGCACCACCAACTCCGCCGAGTCGCGCAGGTTGCTGAGGCCGAAGACCCCATTGTTCCCGCGATCGCGATAGTACCAGAGCTCGCGATAGGTGCCGCTGTACTGCAGCCCGCCCGCGAAGCCGTTGTCGGTGTTCCACAGCGGCCCCACGCTCGCCATGAGGGCGAAGACGAATCCGCCGCTGTTGTGCCGCAGGTCCACGATCCATCCGCAGGGGCGGTTGGCGTCGAGTTCGCGCAACAGCGTGTGTGTGGTGTCCACCCGTCCCGACTGACTGCGACCGATGAAACCCGGAATCCACACGTAGCCCAGGCGCGGTGTGATCATGCGCCCGTTTACCCGCTGGTCCGGGCGATCGGTTGGTGCATCGGCCGAGCCGGGCAGCTGATTGGGGGGCGAAATGCTGCTGTGCGGATCGAGTTCGCGCAGCGCCGCGGAGATGATCGAGTAGCTGTCTCGCAGCGTCGGCACGGCGGTCGCCCGGGCCAGATAGCGGCTGCGAAAATCGGTCCAGTTCACGCGCGCCGTGTTCACGGAGCGCCCGCGCATGGAGTCGACCGCGATGGACACGTACCCTCTCGGCGTGAGCGTATCCAGGATGCTGCGCACCACGCGTGGCGGTTCGGGGGCGACGGGGGAGTCGCCACAAGCGGTGAGGACGCCGACACCTGCGGCGAGCATGACTGACGCCACGCGGTGCGCGGTGGTTCCGACATTGGTCATGGCAACAGACCTCACGTGAGGAGACTTCGTCCACCGGCCGAACGCAGAGAACCTCGCCCGCGGGGCATTGGTTCTACTGCCCGGAAAAGTGCCCATCGGGATTGTCAGCAGCAAGAGTTGCTGTGGGGCCATCGCCGCTTCACACGCGAACGGCCACCCGGCTGACATGCCGGGTGGCCGCTCCACGCGTCAGGGCGCGAGACGCGTGCCAATGCTCAGGGCAGCAGCACGGTGTCGATCACGTGAATGATGCCGTTCTTCGTCACGATATCGGCGGTCAGTATCGTCGCGAAATTGCGCGGCCCCGTGAGCCGCACCGTGCCGCCGACGAGCCCCACGGACAGGTTGGTGTTCGCGAGCAGCGTGGGCACCTGCCGCCCGTTGGTCAACTGGGCCGCCAGGGCCCGTGACCCCGTCACGTGCAGCTGCAGCACGTTCGCCAGCGTGCCGGCGTCGCTCGGCGCGCCACCGGGAATGGCCGCGAACGCCGCGTTGGTGGGGGCGAACACCGTGAGGTTGTCACCGCGCAGAGCATTGGTGAGCCCCGCCGCCGTCACGGCGCCGACGAGCGACGTGAAGCCGCGGATGATGGCGTTGTCGACGATGTCGAGGCTGCCCAGCAGCACGCCGTCAATGAGGTGCACCACGCCGTTGGAGGCTTCGATGTCGGCGGTGGTCACCTGCGCGCCGCCCACGAAGACGAACCCGTTCGCTACCGTCACCGGCAACGTCGTGCCTTCCACCGTGGTGAGCGTCTGGCCGTTGCGCAGCTGGCTGGCGGTGATGCGCCCCGGCACCACGTGGAAGGTGAGCAGCTTGCTCAGGATGGCGCGGTTGCCCGTCTCGAGCAGACGCTGCAGCACACCGGCCGGCAGGCCGGCAAACGCCTGGTTGACCGGCGCGAAGACGGTGAACGGCCCCGTGCCGCTCAGCGTGCCGGTGAGTTCGGCGGCCTGCAGCGCTGCGACCAGCGTGGAGAGCTGCGCCGTGGCGACGGCCGTCTGCGTGATGGTTTGCTGCGGCGGCGCGGGGAGCAGCACGTTGTCGATCACGTGGATGACGCCGTTCTTGGCCACGATGTCCGCCGAGACGACCGACACCGTATTGCGCGGGCCGGTGATGCGCACGCCACCACCCACGAGTCCAACGGAAAGGCTCGAGCCCGAGAGCAGCGTGGGCAGCTGCTGACCGTTGGTGAGCTGCGTGGAGAGCGCGCGCGCGCCCACCACGTGCAGCTGCAGCACGCGCGTCAGCGCCGCCACATCGCTGGGGGCGCCACCCGGAATTGCCGCGAACGCCGCGTTGGTGGGCGCGAACACCGTGAGATTGCCGCCGCGGAGGGCGGTGCCAAGGTTGGCCGCCGTGACCGCGCTCACCAGCGAGCTGAGGCCGCGGATGATCGCGTTGTCCACGATGTCCAGGCTGCCCAGCAGCACGCCGTCGATGAGGTGCACGACGCCGTTTGAGGCGTTGATGTCAGCGGTGGTCACACGGGCGCCACCCACCGTGACGATGCCGCCGGCGACGGTCACCGGAAGCGTGGTGCCTTCCACCGTGGTGAGCGTCTGACCGTTCTGCAGCTGGCTCGCGGTAATGCGGCCGGGGACCACGTGGAACGTGAGCAGCTTGCTCAGGATGGCGCGGTTGCCCGTCTCGAGCAGACGCTGCACGACGCCGGCGGGGAGTGCGGCGAAGGCGTCGTTCACCGGGGCGAACACCGTGAACGGCCCGGTGCCACTCAGCGTACCGGTGAGTTCAGCGGCCTGCAGCGCCGCGACCAGTGTGGACAGCTGCGGCGTGGCGACGGCGGTCTGCGTGATGGTCTGCGGTGCGGCAGCCGGGAGCAGCACGTTGTCGATCACGTGGATCACGCCGTTCTTGGCCACGATGTCTGCGGTGACCACCTGCACCGTGTTGCGCGGGCCCGTAAGGCGCACCGTGCCGCCCGAGAGGCCGACCGTGAGGTTGGCGCCCGGGAGCAGCGTGGGCAGCTGCTGGCCGTTGGTGAGCTGCGTGGAGAGCGCGCGCGAGCCGATCACGTGCAGCTGCAGCACCGGGGTCAGCGCTGCGGCCGTGGTGGGGGCGCCGCCGGGGATGGCGGCGAACGCCGCGTTGGTGGGGGCGAACACCGTGAGGTTTCCGCCGCGCAGCGCACCGGCGAGGTTCGCGGTGGTCACGGCGCTCACCAGCGAGCTGAACCCGCGAATGATGGCGTTGTCCACGATGTCCAGGCTGCCGAGCAGCACGCCGTCGATGAGGTGCACGACGCCATTGGACGCGCTGATGTCAGCGGTGGTGACGCGCGCGCCACCCACCGTAACCACCCCGCCGGCCACCGTCACCGGGAGCGTGGTGCCTTCCACCGTCGTCAGCGTCTGGCCGTTCTGCAGCTGGCTGGCGGTGAGACGGCCGGGGACCACGTGGAACGTGAGCAGCTTGGTCAGGATCGCGCGGTTCCCCGACTCCAGCAGGCGCTGCAGCACGTCGGCCGGGAGAGCGCTGAAGGCGGGGTTGATCGGGGCGAACACCGTGAACGGCCCGGGCCCATTCAGGGTAGCCGTGAGCTCGGCCGCCTGCAGGGCGGATACGAGGGTCGAGAGCTGCGGCGTGGCCGCCGCCGTCTGCGTGATCGTCTGGCCCGCCGGAGCGACCGGGGTGTCATTATCGTCGCCGCACGCCACCAGGGTGGTGGTCAGCGCCGCAAGAGAGAACGCCACGGCCGCGCGCCGCGACAGCAACTTCAAGGATTGGAGCATGGTGATCATCAACGGGAGATGGTCAGGCCGTGCCGGCGAATCCGGACACGATCACCCACACCACACCCGAGCCGACGATTATGACCAGTCGGTCCTAAGCGCCTCCTTGTTTACTGCTGAGGCCGGTTTAACGACGCGCCGAAACGGATCAGGGCTTGGGAATCCGTAGCGACTGCGATCGGTACCCGATCGTCCCCGATAGCGACCCGAGCGTCCCACTCGGTCTTGCCGGCCATTTGCCCCGCGACACCTTCAGGGGTGACCGATGCTGTCGCCGCCCCCGGATTGCCGGTATCCACCGCTGCCTGGCGCACCTTCTGGGGCGTCTCGGCCGCCGCGCACGTGGTGCTGTTCTTCCTGCGCTTCTCGTACCTCTGGCTTGATGACGTGGTACACGACGAGTCGGGAACGATGGGAAAGCGCGCGATCGAAGAGTTCACCGGCGCGCTGGGCGCATTCCTGTGCAGTGGGCTGATCTTTGCCGCGTGGCGCCGCTGGCCGCTCCGCCCACGACCACAGACCGCTCGCGTGCTCGGCTACCTGGTGCTGGGAACAGCGATCAGCGCACTGCACACGACGTTCATGTGGGGGACGCGAACTCTGGCGTTCCCGCTGCTCGGCCGTGGTGAGTACAACTACGGCCGCATGCCGCTCCGCTACGCCATGGAGCTGCCGGGAGAGCTCATCGGCTTCGCCATGGTAGTCATGGCTCTGTGGTTGTCTGACAGCGTGACGGATCAGCGCCAGCAAGCGGTGCGGGAAGTCACCTTGGAGCGCGCGCTGGTGGAGAGCCGTCTGCGCACCCTGCAGCTGCAGCTGCAACCGCACTTTCTCTTCAACGCCCTCAACACCATTGCCTCCACGCTTCATGTCGACGCGATGCTGGCGGACCGTCTCATCGGCAGGCTGGCCGAGTTGCTGCGCGCCTCGTATCGCGCCGACGAGTCGGCGCTGGTGCCATTCCGCGACGAGCTGGCACTCCTGCATGCGTACGCGGAACTCATGCACGCACGCTTCGGCGAGCGTCTGACGCTGACCATTGATCGCGGGACGGTGAGTGACGACACGCTCGTGCCTCCCCTGCTCCTGCAACCGCTGGTGGAGAACGCCGTGCGTCACGGACGACTCGAGCGCGACGGCGTGGCGGAGATCGCCGTGGAAGCGCACACCAGCGAGGACTACGTGACGGTACGGGTGTTCGACGACGGCACCGGTATGCCTGAGGCCACCGTGCCTTTCGGTACAGGGCTCTCGTCAGGGGCGCAGCGGCTGGCGCTGTTGTTCGGTGCCCGGGGCACCCTGACCACGCATCGAGTGCCGGGTGGCTTCGAGGTCCACGTGCGTTTCCCGCGCCGGCGCGCGTAATGCGCGTGCTGGTCGTGGACGACGAGGCGCCGGCGCGGGGGCGGCTGTGCCGCCTGCTCGATCATCTCTCCGATCGCGTGCCCATCACGACCGTGCTGGAGGCTGGCGACGGTGAGCAGGCGGTGGCGTGTCTGGCGGAGACTGCCGTGGACGTGGTGCTGCTCGACATTCGCATGCCACGACTCGATGGCTTCGGTGTGGTGGCGGCCATGGACGAGGCCATGCCGCTCACGATCTTCTGCACCGCGCACGATGAGCATGCGCTGGCGGCGTTCGACGCGCGGGCGTTGGACTATCTGCTCAAGCCGGTGCAACCCGATCGCCTGCTGATGGCGTTGCAGCGGGCACAGCGGCTGCTTGCCGGAGGGCTGGCGGCCCGGCGTCGCGGACTGCGTGCGGTGGCCGCCGTGGTGGAAACCGAAGCCCGTTATCTGCCGCGGTTGCTGGTGCACGACGAACACCGGGCCGTGCTTTTGCCGGTCGAGCGCATCGATCACGTTCGCGCCCAGCGCAATTACTGCGACGTTCACGCGGGTCCCAACCGGTACCGCGTCCGACGCACCCTGCAGTCGTTGGCGCGGCGCCTCGATCCGTCGAAGTTCCTGCAGCTGAACAGGAGTGATCTCGTGCGTATGGACGCCATTCGCGAGATCCAGCCGTGGTCGCACGGGGACTACCGCGTGGTGCTGCATGACGGCAGCACGCTCAGTTGGAGTCGCCGTTTCCGGGCGGCGCAGCAATCGCAGGAATTCGAGGGAGACGACCTGGGCAATGAGGAATGACGTGTCGCGCCATCGAGAACGGTCCCGCTGATCCCCGCATCGGTCCCGGGTATCCCAGTTCACTCTGGAACGCATCGTGCCCAACGGTACCATGTCAGGAATTCTTTCCCCGGAGAAACGATGCGACGGACCGTGTGGTGCATGGCGGGAATGGTGGGGCTGACACTTGGCGTACCATCTCTTACTCCCGCGTTCGCCCAGACGACTGAGTGGCCCACATATGGCGGCGATGCTGGCGGCACCCGTTTCTCACCACTCGCGCAGATTGATCGCGGGAACGTACACACGCTGACCGCGGCGTGGACCTTCCGCACCGGTGAGACGCAGCCGGGGAATCGATCCTTCGAAGCCACGCCCATCCTGGTGGACGGCACGCTCTTTCTGAGTACCCCGCTGGGCAAGGTCATCGCCCTTGATCCGGTGACCGGCCGCGAGCGGTGGCGGCACGATGCCGAGGTGAGTCCACGTGCAGGCTTCGGCGATTTCACGTCGCGCGGCGTGTCAACGTGGCGTGACCCGGAGGCCCCCGTTGGTTCGCCATGCAGTCGACGCATCATCATGGCCACGGTGGATGCACGGCTGCTGGCGCTCGATGCGCGCGCCGGCACCCCGTGTGCCGACTTCGGCAATCACGGCACAGTCTCATTGCGCGAGGGGCTGCGAAACCAACCGTTCGAGTTCGCCGAGTACGAGGTCACCTCGCCACCCGCCATAGTGCAGGGGCTCATCATCATCGGCTCGGCGGTGGCCGACAACAACCGTACCGATGCCGCGAGCGGCGAAGTCCGGGCGTACGACGCGCGCACTGGTCGCAAGGTATGGAGTTGGGATCCGGTGCCGCAGGATGCCGCGGACCCCGCCTATGCCACGTGGCAGGGGCCCACCGCCCACCGCGCGGGTGCGGCGAACGCGTGGAGTGTGATTGTTGCCGACACGACCCGCGGTCTGGTGTTCGTGCCGACCTCTGCGCCGAGCCCCGACTATTTCGGCGGCATGCGTCTGGGGCGCAACGACTACGCCAACAGCGTGGTGGCGCTGCGCGCGGCCACCGGTGAGGTGGTGTGGCACTTCCAAACGGTCCATCATGACCTCTGGGACTACGACAATGCGTCCCCGCCCGCCCTCGTCGACGTCACACTCGACGGCCGCACGCGGCCGGCGGTGCTTCAGGCAACCAAGACCGGCATGCTGTTCGTGCTCGACCGCGAAACCGGAGTGCCGCTCATTCCAGTCGAGGAACGGCCCGTGCCCGCGAGTGATGTCCCGGGTGAGCAGGCGTGGCCCACACAGCCATTCAGCACCCTCCCGCCTCTCAGTCCGCATGCGTTGCGCGCCGAGGACGCGTTCGGGGTGACCGACGCGTCGCGCGCGGCCTGCCGAGAGCAGCTCCGGGGGCTGCGGAACGAGGGCATCTTCACCCCGCCCAGCCTGCACGGCACGCTCTCGGTGCCCTCGAACGTGGGGGGCGCGCACTGGGGGGGGATGGCGTGGGATGCCTTGCGTCAGCGGGTGATCGTGCCAGTCAACACGATCGCCGCGTTCATCCGTCTGGTGCCGACCGAGGGAACCGACCTGGTGGCACTGCGCCGCGAGGCGTCGCAACGCGGCCATCAGGTAAACCGGCTCCGCAATACGCCGTACCATCAGGTGCGTGGGCTGCTCTTCGGTCCCGACGGGGTTCCGTGTACGCCGCCGCCGTTCGGGGCACTCGTGGCGGTGGATCTCGCAACACGGTCCATCGCCTGGTCGGTGCCGCTGGGGAACGGACCGGCTGCAGGAGACGCCTCGCATGCCCTCGGCGCGCCGAATCTGGGAGGCCCCATCGTGACGGCTGGCGGCGTGGTGTTCATTGCCGCGACGATTGACCCGCACTTGCGCGCGTATGATGTGGAGACGGGCCGAGAGCTGTGGCGTGCGACGCTGCCGGCCGGAGGCAAGGCGACGCCCATGACCTATAGAGGCGCGGATGGTGCCCAGTACGTGGTGATCGCCGCGGGCGGCGACGGGGAGCGATTCGGGGCCGGTGATGCGGTGGTGGCGTTCCGGTTGCCGTAGCTGTGCACCATCGCGCGGGTGAATGCGCAAACGCTCAGTCGAGCGCGGACACGAATACGGTGAACCCGCCGTTGGCATAGTTGTCGACATCGGCGGCCACCTTCGCCCACGCCGTGGTTCCCGTGATGGTCGCCATCTGCGCCGCGCTCTCGAACCAGGCTTCGAAGATACGGAAATAGGCGGGCGCCTTGCCGTCGGCTCCCGGGATGCCCTTGGCTGTCTCCATGCGCAGGCCGGGTCCAGCAGCGCGAACCATGGGCATATGCGTACCGAGATAGTAGCGATCGAAATCGGCTTCGCTCTTCGGTTTGCCATAAAGGACGGTGAGCTTCAAGCCACCGGCTGCCGATGCATGCTCACCGGAGAGCTTCGCGGCCGCCGCCACGGCAAGTGAAACGGCCGTGACGAGCGATGTTCTGCGATCCATGGAATACCTCCAGAAACGTTGGGGTGACGGGTACGCGTCTGGCCGCGCACTCGGGCTGAGCCACGCGAGCTGTTGGTCGAGTGACATCGGGGCACAGCACGTCGCGCAGAGGCAAGGCCGACCGGCACTTGCACGGTACCGATGGAGCGGGTTCATGCAGTATAGAGCGGCCCATCGTACCTGCTCCTTTCGCGGGCGCGTGGCGAAACGAACAGCGCGTCCGGCGGCATGAACGGTCGCTTGCACGTCGCGGGAGGACCCGCGGCGACTGCCGCCGGTCCACTCCGTATCAGGTAGCGGCCGCTCGCTCCACGAGCCACGCCACAATGGCGTCGAATCGCTCCTGGTCCAGTGCGTGTCCGCGATCGACGCGCGGGTGCGTGATGAAGTCGCCGCCCACCCGCGCTACGACGTCATCGGCATCCCGGGAGTACTTGTCCTCAGACCCCGATACGACGAGCGTGCGGCGCGGGGCAAGGGTGCCCAGTAAGTACGTCGTGCGTCTCCCCATCACGCGCCAGCGCCGGGCGCGCGCGCAGGGTCGAGGCGACATCGGTTACGGTCATGCGGGTGCGTTCGGGTCACCGGTGCGAGTGCGTTCATGCACGCAGCGTGAGACCACAGCGTACAAGACTAGTCGCTACGGGAACGCCTCCACGACTCCAGCGCCTCGATACGCGCCTCGAGCGCAGACAAACGTGGGTCACCGCTCGCGGGAGGCGCTTCCTTTTCACGCACGCGGGAGACACCGCGGATGCCACTCGGTACTGGTCCAGGCGCGGTAGCGGAAGCGCCACCGCCACGCGTGCCCGCGTGCCCACGGACCGCCCACGCAATCAACCAGCGCCCTGGGCCTCGCAGCCAGAATGCCCGAAACGCTCGCTCGCCAACAGGCATACGCAGCGGGCTGCGCAACCACAAAACGAGCGCTACACAGACGCAGGCCAGACTGTTGAACAACAGCGCCACGCCCAGTGGCGGGGTACGAAAACCGCCCGCGGACGAGGGCTCCCGCAGTGCCAGTGCCGTGAGCAGCGATACCGCGCCAATCCCCAGCATGATGGCGGCCGTGCGCAGCGTCTGTCGGCGGTCGGCAAGCCGCTGCGGGTCGACCCGTGCCGCCGCACGCACGCCCTCGGCTTCGTCGACCACGCTGCGCAACCCGGCGATAACAGCGGCACGGTCGAACCCGAGACGGGTCAACCGTTGCGCCTCCGCCATCATCTGGCCAAGCCGCGCGAGCACGACGGTGGCCAGCAGTACGAACGGAATGAACGCATCGACCTGATCGAGCGAGCGATCCTCCTCGTCGAGATTGACGAACAGCGCCCAGCCGATGAACGCGACGAATACGACCACCATGCCGATGGTCCCGAGTTCGTTCGCGAGCATGCGAACGGGTAGTGGAATATCGGGTGCCGCCAGCTGCCCCTGCTCGAGCGCTTCCACGAGCGCGGCCGCATCCTCGAAGCGCTCTGTCGGCTCCTTCGCGAGGCACCGATCAATCACCTCGCCCAGCGCGGCCGGGAGATCAGCGCGCTCGCTGCTGATGGACGGCAAGGTGGTGGTGAGCTGCCGCACCAGTACCTGCTGGGTTGTTCCACCGGCCATGGCCGTGCGCCCCGTGAGCGCGAACCACGCCACCAGCCCCAGGCTGTAGAGATCACTGCGGCCGTCGATCGCGTCCCCAGTGGCTTGCTCGGGACTCATGTACTCGGCCGTGCCCACCACCTCACCCACGCGCGTGAGTCCGTCCGTGGGCTGAGGCGACGTGGATGCGCGTCGTGCGATGCCGAAATCCATCACGAGTGCGCGTCCCGTTGCCCGCTCGAGCATGATGTTGTCGGGCTTGATGTCGCGATGCACCACGCCGCGCGCGTGCGCGTAGGCCAACGCGTAGCCGACATCCTGCAGCATCCGTACGGTCTCGCGGGCTGTCAGCGGCCCGTTGCGCGCCACGCGTTCGCCAAGACTCTCGCCTTCGATATACCCCATGGCGAAGGCAAGCAGGTCGTCCTGCTCCTCCACGGCGTACACCGGCACGATGTTCGGATGTGAGAAGGACGCGGCGATGCGGGACTCGCGCAGGAACCGATCCCGCAGGGCGTCGTCATGCGCTACCGCGTCGGGGAGCACCTTGAGCGCAACGGGACGATCGAGGCGCAGTTCGCGGGCCAGATACACCGCGCCCATACCGCCGCGGCCGAGCAGGCGCTCCACATGGTAGCGCGCCCCGAGACGGGACCGCAGGCGGGTCAGTTCGGTGTCGGCCATTTCGAGAACTTATCCGTCCGTGGCCGTTTCGCACGGTCGCCGCCAGCCCCGGCTGGCCTGCGGATTGATGGCACCGTCGTGTACCACGCACCAACTTGGTCGCATGACGCCCTCCACCTTGCGACCGCTCTTCAGTACCGTGCTGGTGCTCGCCTGCGGTGGCGCGGCCACCTCGACGGCCACCTCCCCCACCGCCACCGCCCGCGACGTCGATGCGGATGGCGTACAGATGCTCTTCCCGTCGGCACCCGGCGCGAGCTTCCGGCTTGGCAGCGGCAACCCCAACGCGACGGCACGTCTGGTGGTGGAGCAGCGCACGGTCGTCACGGCGGGTACCGATGATGGCATTCGCTTCTGGAACCTGCCGTCGTATCCGCTCAACTACTCGAGCGGTGGTACGGGGCTCACGAGTCGCCTGCACATCCAGGCGAGTGGCGCGGCGCAGCAACACACCTGGCGCACGCAGCGCGGGTATCTCTCGGCGCCGAACGACCTGCGCAACCAGGAGTTCACGGTATACGTGCGGGCGCACGGCATGATCGACTCCTCGCGCGCGATGGTCACCATGAAAGTGCGCGGCGGCGGGCACTCCGCCAGCAACGGCGACCTCGCGTCGTGCGTGATGATGACCCTGGCGCCCGCGAATGCCCCCGGCGGCGCGACGCGATTCGGCTAGGAGCTCGTGCACCCCGACTACGACTACGTGCGCCTTGCCCCCCGATTCAACGCCACACTGGTCGAGAATCAGTGGGTGGGCATCAAGATGGTGAGCTGGAACGATCCCGCCGACAGCACGCGCGTCATCAACCGTCTCTACCTCGACACCGATCCGTTCGACCGGGGCGCCGGCACGCCGCGCAACAACTGGCGTCTGTTCAGCGAGTACATCGACCTCCCCGGCAAGAGTACGGGCAGATACAACACCGCCGTCACATGGGGGGGATGGCAGACGTCGGTGCGCACCGACGGCTATCGCAGCATCGATTTCACGCTCCTGTCCGTGCGCGAGATCGTGCCGCCGCGCTGACCGGGCAGTGACGGGGCGCACCGCTGTTGCGCACTACCGCGCCACCTGGACCGTGATGGTCGTATCGGCGCGTACCTCGAACGCCGCTTCGTCGAAACGCGGGGCGCGCAGCGCGTGTCGGACATTGCGGCTCACGCCCCAGGGCTCCTTGGGAATGCCCACGAGGTTGCGGTCGACGGTCCCGTTGCCATTGAGGTCGTGCCGTGCGGCCAGAGCGTAGCGACCGGGGGTGACGTCGCGGAAGACAAACGTGTCCACGGTGGCCGCGGCGCTGCGCGGGCGCTGCTGATTGGTCGGGGGGAGGTCGTCCGGAAAGGTCTGCGCGCTGGCGTGCAGCGCGGCGCCCACGAGACCACGCGGGTCCACGGCACCCGTGACGAGCACCACGAGCGTCACGCCGGCGTTGGCCCCCGCCTGGGCGCTGCTGGGACGGGCGGCGGTGGATGCGCCGGCGGTGGCGACGGCGAGCAGGCACAGGCTGAGCAGGGCGAGCGGGGCGCGAGCAGGCATGGTGACCTCGGCGGCGAGGGAAATAGGACGATGTGAACGATGTTAACATATTGGCGTTCGGATGTGATCGCTGTCAACATGAGAGATGCACACCGCCCGATATCACCACGGCAGTCTCCGCATGGCGCTCCTCGACGCGGGGGTGCGTCAGGCCGCGGCGGCGGGACCCATGTCGCTGCAGATACGGGAGTTGGCGAAAACCGTCGGCGTGTCCCCGTCGGCGGTGTACCGGCATTTCCCGGATCTGGCACACATTTGCGCCGAAGTGTCACGGTTGGCCCGTGAGCGGTTGGCGGAGGCCATGCAGCTCGCCGCAGCCCGGGTGCCGGCGCACCCGGACGCCGGGGTGGCGGCGATACAGCGCTTCAATGCCATTGGCAGGGCGTACGTCGAGTTTGCCGCGACCGAGCCCCGATTGTTCGACATGGCGTTCACCTCGTTCGGTGTCCAACCATCGGCGCCCGATGACCCCTCCGCCTGGGATGTGCTGACCGGCGCGCTCGATGCAATGGTCACGCACGGCGAACTGCAGCCGGCACTGCGTGCGGAGGCGCGCTGGGTGGCGTGGAGTGCGGTGCACGGCCTCGCCAGCATGGTGGTGCGCGGGCTGTTTCCCGATGCGCCCAGTGAAACCGAGGCACTGCACGCCGTCGTTGGTGGAGTGCGCCGCGCGCTCGGCCTGCGCGAGGTGGACTAGCCGCGCGGAGCGAACCAAGGAAACCTCAACGGGCTCCTGCTTGTCCAATGGCCGGCGATTGCGACCGCGCAGCTACGCCGGACATCTACCCCACATTGGCTCGCCCATGTTCACCACGCTCCTCGCCCCTCGCATCCTCGCGCCGTTGCTCGCGGTGCTCGTTCTCTCGACCGGGGCGCCGCCAGCCCGCGCGACGCCGCCGCAGAACCGCCGGGCCGTCGAGCTGACTTATCTCAAGTCCGCCCCGGGACAGCGGGAGCCGCTGAAACAGTTCATCGTGCGCAACTGGTTCGCGATGGACCGGATTGCGGTGCAGCAGGGACTCATGCGCAGCTTTACGGTGATGGACACCGGGACCGACGATGGGCCGTGGAATGTGCTGGTGGCGGTGACGTACACGGACGCCAGGGGCTACGATGGAATCGCCGAAGCCTTTGAAACGATCCGTCGCGCCCACACCCCCGTCCTCGTGGAAGGCAAGGCGCTCCGTGATCTAGGCGCGATCGTCGAGTCGAAGCGGGTCTACGAAGACATCGCCGAGGCGCACTACCCATAAATGTCCACACGACGCGATCCGTCCGCACGCCTCTCACGCTCGCGTGACGCGTTCGCGGGTCGCGCCCATGCGCACATCGAGGTGCCGCGTTCACGGCCTCACCGAATGATCAGTTTCTCCCCCGGCAACGGCGGCGTGAAGCGCGGCAGGCGCCGCGCGCGCGTGCGTTGCTCGAACGCATAACCCAACCCCAGCAGGGTGCCTTCGCTGAAGGCGGGACCCAGGAACGACACGCCAACGGGCAACTGATCCGTGGTGAAGCCGGCGGGCACCACCAGTTCGGGAAACCCCGACAGATTGGCGAGGTTGGAACCGCTCGCGGCGCCGCCACCCGGCGGTTCGGGGGGCGCGCTGATGAGATCCGGGCGACGCGAGCCGGTGGGATACACGATGGCGTCGAGCCGCTGCGCTGCGAACAGCCCATCGAGCAGCGTACGGACCAGCGGCAACGCCTGCTCGCGCACCGCGGTGTACCGCGGATCGCTGAGCGTGCCGCTGGCCAGTTCGCGCTTGAAGAGCGACCAGCGCATGGCGTTGGGGCCGGCGCCGTCGGCGCGCGGCGCCACGATGCTGTCAGCGCGCGCACTCAACGCGGTCAGGGAACGCGGATACCCCGGTGACAACGTGGCCAGATACGTCGCAATCTGTGCGGCGAACTCGGGGTACCGCACCGCGCTGTAAAACTCCCCCTTGGCGTCGATGAGCCATCGTGGCAACCGCACGTCCACGATGGTCGCGCCGGCGGCCCGCATGCTGGCCAGCGCCGCGTCCGTGACCCAGTCCACCTCGGCGTCGTGCCCCATGAAGTCACGCGCCACCCCGATGCGCGCTCCCGCCAGCGCGTTGACCCGCAGGTGCCGCACGTACGCGGTGTCCGCCTTGCCGCGACTGCGCCAGGTCACCGTGTCGGCGTCGTCGACGCCAGCCAGCAGATCGAGGGCGACGGCGATGTCGCTCACGTGACGCGCCATGGGACCGCCGGTGTCGAAGCTGAGCGCCAGCGGAATGATGCCATCGCGGCTCAGCAAGCCCAGGGTAGGCTTGAGTCCCACGATGCCATTCACCGTGGAGGGTCCGCGAATGGAGCCGCCGGTGTCGGTGCCCATGCCCAGTGTCGCGAACGCGGCGGCAATGGAGGCCCCCGTACCGCCCGACGATCCGGACGGTGTGCGCAGTGGATCGTGCGGATTGCGCGTCTGTCCACCCAGCGAACTGAAGGCGCTGCCGGAGGCGAACTCCGAAAGGTTGGCCTTGCCGAGAATCACCGCCCCCGCGTCGCGCAGCTTCTTCACGAGAAACGCGTCGTCGGGCGGGATCGACCCTTCGAGCAGAATCGACCCGCCGGTCGTGGGCAGGTCCTTGGTGTCGTAGTTGTCCTTGAGGATGACCGGAATGCCGTGCAGCAGCGATCGCTTTCCCGTGGCGCGGCGCTCGGCGTCGAGCGCCCGTGCCTGGGCCAGCGCGCTGCGGTTCATCGCCAGCATGCTGTTGAGTCGGGGCCCCTGGTCGTCGTAGGCGGCGAGGCGCGCCAGGCTGAGCGTGACCAGTCGTTCGCTGGTCAGCGTTCCGGCATCGAGCGCCGCGGCAAGTTGCTGAATGGTGGCCGCATCGAGGTCGACCGGCTGTGCCCGCAGCCGCCGCGCGGCGGACATGCACAGCAGCAGGCCGGCGATGGCCAGAGAACGCACAGCGGGCATGGGGACTCGGGTGAGCGGGACGCGAACAACCGGCGCTGCTGTATTGTGGCGTCTGGCATCGTCGGGCGTGAGAGGTACTTTCGGGGCGTGTTGGTGCCGTGGTCGGCGTTGCGCTTCCCCTCTCCGGAGTGCGTCCGATGTTCAGTCGTGTAGCTGGTGCGGTTCTGCTTGCAGGGTGGGTGGGGCTCGCGGCGCCCCTCGCAGCGCAATCCGAGCGCACGGTGCTCAACCCGCCGGGGCTCGCCCCGCTGGTCCCGGCCTACTCGGTAGCCATTCGTGACGGCGAATGGGTGTTCGTGTCCGGCATGACCGGGATCGCGCCCGGTACTCAGGACATCGTGGCGGGCGGGATCGCGGCGCAGACACGTCAGACGATGGAGAACATCCGGGTGGCGATGGCGTCGGGCGGCGTACGCATGGCCGATGTGGCCGAGTGCACCGTGTACCTCACGGACATCGCCGACTACGCGGCCATGAACACCGAGTACATGAAGTTCTTCCCCAGCAATCCACCGGCACGCGCCACGCTGGCCGTGACGGCGCTGCCGCGGCCGACCGCGCTGGTGGAGGTGAAGTGCAGTGGCCGGCGGCGACGGTAACCGCCGCCGGGTCGTGGTCTGACGGCGCGCTCACCCGCTGCGCGTTCTTGCGGTATCAGGGTACCGTTGCGCGGTGCTTCGCGAACCACCCCACCATCGTCGTGATCTTGGCGGCCTCGTGGCTGGGATATCGCCGAATGCCGTGCGGCTCGTCGGGGACGCGCACGAGCACCGTTTCCACGCCCTGCATCTTGAGCGCCTTGTAGTACTGCTCCGACTCCGACATGGGCGTGCGGAAGTCTTCCTCGCCGGTCATGATGAGCGTGGGGGTGCGCACCTGCTTGACGACGGAGAGCAGCGAACGCTTGGCGTAGTTCTCGGGGTGGTCCCACGGGAAACCGGGGAACCAGTTGTTGACGGCCATGGAGGACATGTCGGCCGTGAGCACGAAACTCTCCCAGTTGATGACCGGATAGAAAGCGAGCGCCGCGCGAAAGCGGTTCGTGCGGCCAATCATCCACGCGGTGAGGACGCCGCCGCCGCTGCCCCCCGTCACGAACAGGTTGTTCGCGTCCACATACCCCTTGGCGACCACGGCATCGACGCCACTGTTGAGATCGTCGAAGTCGTCACCGGGATACGCGTGGTGAATGAGGTTGCCGAACTCCTCACCGTAGCTCGTGCTGCCGCGCGGATTGGTATACAGCACCACGTAGCCCGCTGCCGCCATGAGCTGCTTCTCTTCGTCGAAGCGGTCGCCGTAATTGGCAAAGGGGCCGCCGTGGATCTCGAGCATGAGGGGATACTTGCGGTCAGGCGAAAACCCCGGCGGCTTGATGATCCACCCCTGCACGCGGCGTCCATCCTTCGCCGATGTGTACCAGATCTCCTCCACCGCGCCGAGCGTCTTGCCGTTCAGCACGTCGTCGTTGATTGCGGTGATCGTGCGTGGCGGCACCGCCTTGCCGCCGCGTACGGTGCCGGGCGTTACCAGCACGAGTTCGGAGGGCATGGCGGGCGTGCTCGCCGTGATCACCAGTCGGCCGTCGCGTGCCACGGAGAAGCTGCCGCCGCTGTAGGCCGAATTCCCGTTGCCAAGGTTGCGCGCGACGTACTCGAAGGTCCCGTCGAGGGAGAAGCGGGCCACCTTGGTGTTCCCTTCGTCGTCCACCTGGGCGTAGATCGCTCGGCCGTCGCTGCTCCACACGGGGGCGGACACGCTCCGGTCGAGCCGAGCCGAAAGCACGCGCATCCCCGAGCCGTCGCGCGCCATGAGGTGCAGCTGCGTGTTCTGGTAGCCCTGCTTGCGATCGTCGAAGCTGGTGTAGGCAATCCAGCGGCCATCGGGCGAGACGGCCGGGCTCTGGTCGGGCCCGAAGCGCTGGGTGAGGCGGCGCACCTCGCCACTCGCCACGGTGAAGGCAAAGAGGTCGGTCTCGCGGGCATTCCACTCCGGGTTGTCACCGCGCCGCGCGGCCATGAGCAGCTCCGCACCGTCGGCGCTCCACGTGACCGCGCCGCCACCGTACACATTGCCCCCGTGGTGGTAGTCGCCGCGGGTCACCTGGCGCGGCGTTCCGCCATCGGCGGGAATCACGAAGGCATGCACGAAGCCCGTTGGCAGCTCACCGATCTGGTCCTGCCGAAAGACGAGACGGTCGGTGTACTTGGGCGGCGCGGCCCACGTGGCGCCCGGCGGCGGCGTGAGTGGTGTCCCGATGACCAGCGGCGGCGTGCGCACCAGCTGCAGGAACGCCAGCTGTCGCCCGTCGGGCGACCACGCGGGGGCACTGGGCGCTTCCGCCCCGTGCGTGAGCGGCAGCTCGTCACCGCGATCCATCCATCGTACCCACAGCTGCGGCGTCCCGCCGCGGGTGGAGAGGAAGGCGAGGCGTGACCCGTCGGGTGACCACACGGGAGCGCTTTCGGTCGTGCGGCCGGTGGTGAGCGGCCGGTGTCCGGTGCCATCGCTGCGCACGATCCAGAGATTGCCGTATCGGCGGTCGGTGGCGCGATCACTCCAGCGACGTACGTACACGATCCACTCGCCGTCCGGCGAAATGGCCGGTTCCGCAACGTACTCGAGGTCGAAGAGGTCGCCGGGGGTCAGCGTGCGCGGCTGCGCCGCAGCGGGTCGTGGCGCGAACGCGAGCGAGGCGGTGAGCAGTCCGGCGACCAGCACGCGGAGGTGGCGCATGTGGATACCCTGGGAAATGAATGGAACTCGACGAGGAAGCCACGGCCGATGGTGCTGGCGACTTCCTCCGGGAACGATACGGTCATGTGTCCGCTGGTGTCGCGGCGGCGATCCGGTACAGACGCTCAGCTGCCCGCGTCGCCCAGCACCACCGCCAGCAGCAGCACGTGCTTGGCGGTTCGTACCATGGCGGGGATGTCGGCGAACTCGCCGGGCTGGCCGCGCGCGCCCCCGCGTTCGCCACCCAGACCAATGGCGAGCGAGCCGCCGCCGATGGGCACGTTGAGGTTGGCGGAGCCGGCATTCCCCAGTCGCGGCGACAGCCCCAGCGCCTGCGCAATGGCCGTCGAGGCGCGCACCAGCAACGACGTGTCGGCGCCGGCGATCTGCCCGCCCGGCGTGCGGCTCACCGGCTGCAGGCTGAGCGACAGCCCGGTCTCCCGCGCCACCTCCGCCATGATGCGCTGCACCTCGGCTTCAGTGCGGGCAATCACGCCCGCGTCGAGCGAGCGGATATCCACCGAGAACCAGCCGCTGTCGGGCTTGTGGTTGAACACGGCGCCGCTCTGCAGCATGGCCACGTTGAGAATGGTGCGCTGCGGATTGTCACTCGCGGGCGGCTGCGGCAGCGACAGGATGCGATCCACCGCACGGCCAATGGCCTGGTTCACGTTGGGCGTGCCCCCGCCCAGCGAGTGGCCGCCGGGCCCCCGGGCGACCACGCGCCACCAGTGGATGCCCAGCGCCCCGTAGGTAATGGAGCGGCCGTCGCCCAGGATATCCACGAACGCCAGCGCCGACGCGCGATACCGGGCATACAGCGCCTTCATCCCCACCAGTCCGGTTTCCTCCTGCGCTACGGCGGCAAAAACGAGGTCGTGCTGCGGCCGGCGCCCCGTGGCCAGGTAAGCCTGGGCCGCCGCGAGCATCGCCTCGGTCGTGGCCGACGTGTTGGTCCCCGGCCCCACCACGCGGTTGCCCTCCACCCGTGGCGGTGTGCCCGCCGCGCGCTGCAGCGCCGGAATGGAGCCCAGATCGTCGAGCGTGGAGACGAACACGATGGCGCGCCCCGATCGCCCGGGAATGCGCGCCACCACGTTGGGGAGGCTGTCGAGCTGCACCTCCGGCATCCCCATCGCGCGCAGGCGCCGGGCCACCTCGGCCGCCCGCTCGTGTTCGCGCCCCGAGGGCGATTCGATGGCCCCCAGCGCTGCCAGCCCGGCGGCCATGCCCGGCGCCCCGGCGTCGAGTGCCGCCAGCGCCCGTGTCACCCCGGGGTCGCGGAGAGCGGCGTCCACGGGCGCCACCCGCACCGGGGGGGCTGCGGGGGTACTCCCCTGTGCCGCCGCGGCATCCGTCTGGAGGAACAGGGCGGCCACCAGGCCGCCGGCAAGTGCAGAACGAAGTCGGGTCATGGGACAGATCATGCACGACCGACGCGCCGACTGTCCAAGGATTCTGACGTTCTAATAAACGGAAAACGGCAACGTTGGGGTTCGGGGGGGCGTTAACATCCCAGAATGCTTCCGGTCCTGCTGGCGCTGATCCAACAACTGAACGGCCCAGCGACCGCCCCCGCTGCGCCGGCGCCAGACCCCACGCCGGTCGTCGCGCGCTCGTTCTCGGGGCGCGCCCGCGAGCTGTCGGCGCAGGCGCCTCGGCTGCGCGAGTCCGTGACCATCGACGGGACGCTCTCCGAGCCGGTCTGGAAGCAGGCCACCGTGCTGACCGACTTCACGTCGTACAGCCCGGTGGACGGCCGCCCGGCCCAGGACAACACCGAGGTGCGCGTCTGGTATGCCGAGGATGCCCTGTACGTGGCGATCCGCGCCTGGGCACCGCCGGGCACGGTGCGCGCCACGTTGGCCGAACGCGACCGCATTGGCAGTGAGGACTGGGTGGCTCTGCATCTGGACACCTTCCTCGACCGGAGGCGCTCGTTCGTCTTCGCGGTGAACGCGTACGGGGTGCAGGCCGATGGTATGCGTAGCGATGTGTCGGCGGGGCCCGGCGTGTCGCGCGCGTCGCTGCAGGCGGTCGATCTGTCGCAGGACTACGTGTGGCAATCCAAGGGACAGTTGCTCGACGACGGATTCGTGGTGGAGCTGCGCATTCCCTTCAAGTCCATCCGGTACCAGATGGGCAATACGCAGGACTGGGGCGTGCAGGTCGTGCGCCAGACGCAGCGCACCGGGTATCAGGACACCTGGGCGCCCACGTCCCGGGCCTTGCAGGCGTTCACGCCGCAGAGCGGGTTCCTGCGCGGGCTCACCGGCATGAAGCGCGGACTGGTGCTCGACCTCACCCCTACCTCGGTTACCTCCACCACGGGCGCGCCGGCCGCTGGCGCCGCACCCGAGTCGTGGCGCTACGGGACCCGCGGGGAGTTCGGTGGCGACGTGCGGTGGGGGATTACTTCCAACTTCACCGTCAACGCCACCGCCAATCCCGACTTTTCCCAGGTCGAGACCGACGTCGGGCAGATTCCGGGCGACGTGCGCTTTGCGCTCTTCTTCCCGGAACTGCGCCCCTTCTTCGTGGAAGGGAGCGAGCAGTTCGACGCCCCCAACCGCCTCGTCAACACGCGCGCCATCGTGCAGCCGCTCGGCGCGCTCAAGCTCACGGGGAAGATTCCGCGCACCGACGTGGGGCTGCTGTCGGCCGTCGACGCGCCGACCAGCGGCAGCGATGGCAAGACGAGCCCGCGCTTCAACATCGTGCGGTTGCGCCGCGATCTTGGGGAGCAGAGCACCGCCGGCATCGTCTTCACCGATCGCGGCGAAGGAGCGCGCTTCAACCGCGTGGCCGGTTTCGACACCCGCCTGCAGTTCGCCAAGGTGTACAGCGCCGACATTCGCTTCGCGGCCAGCATGACCCGCGACAGCAGCACGCGCACCGGGTCGCTCTGGGAAGTGAGCCACGGGCGCACCGGGCGCGGCTACGGCTACCGCTACAACCTGCAGGGGTTCAGCCCCGAGTTCGAAACACAAACCGGGTTCGTCAACCGCGTGGATTTCGTGCGCGCCCAGGTGAACCAGCGCTTCACCATGTTCGGCGCCAAGGGTGGCTGGTGGGATCAGCGGCAGCACTTCGTGAGCGCGAGTTCGTTGTGGAATTACAATGGATTCGCCAGCCGCGATACGCCGCTTGAGGCGCGCGTGTCGCTCGACAACTCCATGACCATTCGCGGCGGCTGGCGGGTGAGCGTCACCCCCGATCTGCAGCGGGTCGCCTTCGATCCGCGGCGCTACGCCTCGTACGCCGTACGAGGAGCCAATGGCCGGGACACGCTGCGCTTCACCCCCAGCGGTGCGCAGATCACCAGCAACACGGCCCTGGCGGTGAATACCCCGCAGTGGCGCAAGGCGGGCGCCAGTCTCACCGCCACGATGGGCACCGAACCGGAGTTCTTCGAGACATCCACCGTGCGGCGACGCGAAGTGGAGGCACAGGTGGATCTGCGTCCATCCTCGCAGGTGCGCGTGGGAGCGCTGCTGCGCTATCAGCGGTTTGTTCGGGAGCGTGACGGTTCGGTGTTCAGCACGCAGGTCGTGCCGCGGTTGCGACTCGAGTATCAGTTCTCTCGCGCCCTCTTCCTGCGCTTCATCGGGCAGGTGGAATCACGCGATCGCACGGCGCTTCGCGACCCGCGCACCGAACAGCCGCTCTTCCGCCGGTCATCCACCGGCGCGCTCACGGCGCAGGGGGCGCGCAAGTCGTTCCTCGGGCGCGCGGACTGGCTGGTGAGTTATCTGCCGAGCCCAGGCACCGTGGTCTTCTTTGGGTACGGCACCGCCGTCGATGCCTCCGACACCATGCGCCCCGGCGATATCGAGCGTACCAGCGACGGCGCCTTCGTGAAGTTCAGCTATCTCTTCCGGGTGCGGAACTCGGCGCCGTAACGTCAGGGCGGCAAACGCCATGCGGGTGCATCTTTTCCGCATGCGTCCCCTTCGCTCTGCCCTGCTCAGCCGCCGCGCAGTCCGGCGGCTTCCCGTCGCGCTGCCCGCCTTACTTCCCGCCGTGCTTGCAGCGGTGCGAGCCTCGACACTGGCCTCGTTGCTGGCCCTCGCGCCGTCGTCGCGGGCCGCCGCGCAAACGGTCACGCTCACGCTGCCGGCCGGGAGCAGCGCCGCGCCGGTCACGGGGCGCGCCTTCGTGTTCGTGGCGCGCACCGACCGCGCCGAGCCGCGCCTGCAGGCGGGAGCACGCCGCGCCAGCGAACCGTTCTTCGGCGTGGATGTGGAGCAGCTGGCTCCCGGGCGTAGCGTGCGCATCGGCCCCGAGGTGCCGGGTTTCCCGGTGGCATCGCTGGGTCAGCTGCCGCCCGGTGAGTACTACGTGCAGGGGCTGCTGCTGCCGTATACGCAGTTCGCGCGCGCCGACGGCCACACCATATGGGCGCACATGGATCAGTGGGAAGGGCAGCGCTTCAACGACGCCCCGGGCTCGTTCGTCAGCGCCGTACAGAAGGTGCGCATCGCCGCGGCCACGCACCTCGCGCTGCCGCTGGCGCGCACGCTGCCGCCCGTGCCCAGAATCGCCGACACCGAGTGGGTGCAGCGGTTCCGCATCACCTCCAAGCGGGTGAGCGCCTTCTGGCGTCATGACATGCCGCTGGGCGCGGTGGTGCTGCTCCCCAAGGGGTACGCCCAGAATCCCGGCAAGCGCTACCCGGTGGTGTACACGGTGGGGCACTTCAGCGAGCGCGCGCCCTTCGGCTTCACCTTCGACGGCTGTGATCGTCCCGAGGCGCCAGCCGCACGCGCCGCGCGTCTGGCCCGCAGCGCGCGCGAGCCGGGATGCGAGTTCCAACAGGCGTGGACGAGTGGCCGCGTACCCGAATTCATTGCGGTATTCATTCAGCACCCCACGCCCTTCTACGACGACAGCTACGTTCTCAATTCGGCCAACAACGGCCCGTATGGCGACGCCATCACGCAGGAGCTCATCCCTGAGGTTGACCGTCGCTATCGCACGATTCCCAGTGCGTACGCGCGCACGCTCACCGGTGGCTCCACCGGTGGGTGGGATGTGCTGGCGCTGCAGATTCACTATCCCGGCGTCTTCGGGGGTGCCTGGTCGCTGTATCCCGATCAGGTGGACTTTCGCCACTACCAGTTCGGCAACGTGTACGCCGACTCCAACGCTTACGCGGTGCGCGACAACGCGTGGCTGCCACCCCGGGAGATTCCTGCCAACCGCACGCCGGAAGGGCTCACCGAACTCACCATGCGCGAGGAGAACGCGGCGGAGGCGGTGATCGCCAGCAAGGGGCGTTCGGGCGGGCAATGGGATGGCTGGCAGGCGGCGTGGGCGCCCGTGGGCACCGATGGCTACCCCAAGCCGCTCTGGGACAAGCGCACCGGGGTCCTCGACCACCGTGTGGCCGAATCAATGCGCGCCAGAGGCTACGATCTGCGCGACTACCTCGAGCGCCACTGGTCCACCGTGGGGCCGCAGCTGGTGGGCAAGCTGCATGTCGCCGTGGGGGACATGGACAACTACTTCCTCAACCTCGCCGTCTACAAGCTCGAAGCGTTTCTCGAGAGCACGAAGGAGCCGGGGAAGGGGCCATACTACGCCGGCCGCTTCGACTACGGCCGCCCGCTCAAGCCGCACGGATGGCAGCCGTGGAGCAACCAGGAGCTGCTGCGACTCATGGCCGAACAGGTGCAGCGCAACGCGCCCCGCCCGTAGCCTTCCCCCTTCCGCCTCTCATGCGCACACTCGAGTTCATCGAGCATCTCTCGCTCGACGGTGTCATGCAGGTATGGCCCGGCCCCGACTTTCCGTACGGCGACTGGCACCGCGGCGCGTGACTCCACCGAGGCCCTCGCCACCTTTCGCGAGAACCTCGACGCCATTCACAAGCGCGACAAGGCACACTATCTGGCCACCTACGTGCACACCGAGCGGCTGGTGCGCCACTCGCCCACAGCGCTCGAAACCGGCGACGAAGGATGGTCGGCGATTACCGACAACGCCTGGCCCGATACGCTCATCGTGCGGGACATGCGCGTGGTTCCCATCGCGCCCGGTGTGGTCTACGGCTACTACCGCTACATCGGCGTGCCCGCACCGGGCGACACCCTCACCGGTGTCTCGACTCGCGTCTTCGTGCGCACGCGCGAGGGCATGCGCATTACCGTCACGGCCTCCTGGAACGCCGCCGCGCCACCCGCGCGCAAGTAGCGCGGACGGCGCGGCAGCCGTATGGCGCGTGCGCCGGGATTCCCCGGCGCGACGCCACACGTCAATCAGAACGTCAGGCCGGTCGACAACTTGTAGAAGCCGCCCGTGGCGCCTTCGTTCACATTGCTCCCCGCCGTGAGACGCGCGAACGCATGCGAATGCGGCAGCGCGAACTGCAGGTAGCCGCCCACCCACCGATAGGTGTTGCTCGGCGAACCGTTCACGGCCGTGGTGCGCGAGTTGCGCAGTGTTTCCACGTGCACGCCCACCGACGCGATCGAGGCGAACTTCACACCGGCATTGGCCCAGTAGTGGAGGAAGTCGAGCTGCACTGGCCCCACCTCGCGCGCGGCGCGATAGTAGCCCGAGTACACCTCACCCTCCGCGCGCGTCGAGGCGTAGTTCACCGTGAGACTGGGCACGATGCCGTCGAACACATTGGGGCTGCCGCCGGTCGGTGCGCCGGAGAGCAGCGACCCGTTGGTGATGCCCAGCTGCGGCTTGATGGCGAGACGATCATCGGCCAGGCGGAATCGCGCGCCCACGCCGAACTCCGTCCAGAGGTTCGCGCCGTTGGCCGCTCCACCCACGTTGAAGGCAGGAATGGTCCAGAGCGTCCCGTAAAACGCGACATCGACCTTGTGCTTCTTGCTGGGCGTGTAGGTGCCGGCAAAGGTCGGGTAGAAGCCGAAGAAGTTGTCCTGATTGAGGGCAATCGTGTACGACGAGGACGTGCTGTCCTGAGCCGCCAGGGGCGAGGCGCCAACCAGGGTGGCCATGGGCGCCATAACGAGAGCGGCAACCGCAAGCGCGCGGCGCGAGAACGTTGGGAGGGGGGTCGACATGGTTCGAAGGGATGGGGGGGTGTGCTTGATTGCACCCGCTCGCCGCGTACTGCCGCCGAGCGACCGTATCCCCGAGTGTCGTCGGTGTGCACCGGTTCTTGAGCAAACCGGCACCAAGGCCCTATACGGCGCCCTTCACCCGATGAGTGCCCCCACGGCGTCGCGCAGCTCGGCGGCGCTGTACGGCTTGGGGAGGAACCCGGCCGCCGCCCCGTGCGTCTCCGTGGCGGCTTCGGGGGCATAGCCGCTCATGAGCAGCACCGTGACCGCCGGATCGAGCTGCTGCAGCTCCTGCAGCGTTTCCCATCCCGAGAGCTCCGGCATGGTGAGGTCCAGCACCACCACATCGATCGACGGGCCGCGCTCGGCGTAGAGATCGATCGCGGCGCGGCCGTGCGTCGCGGTGAGCACCTGAAAGCCTTCGCGCACCAGCACGCGTTCCGCTACGCGCAGCGCCGACGTGTCGTCGTCCACCACGAGCACGGTGCGCCGCGGCGTCATGGCGGTCGGTGCCGTGGCCGCCTGGCCCTCGCTCGCGGCGGGTAGCAGTACCGTGGCGGTGGATCCCTGGTCGGGCGTGGAGCTGATGCGCACGGCACCGCGGTGGCCGCGCACGATCCCGAGCACGGCGGCCAGCCCCAGCCCGCGTCCCGGCCCCTTCGTGGAGTAGAACGGGTCGAAGAGCCGGGACAGCGTGGCGGCATCCATGCCCTCGCCGCTGTCGGACACTTCGAGCACGAGGTAGTCTCCCTCCGACGCATCGGCGCCCACCTGCGCGCCCGCCAGCCATGCGTGCGTGGCCACCATGCGCCGCGTGCGGATGGTGATCGTGCCCGGCGCGTCCCGCAGGGCATCGGACGCGTTGGTGATGAGGTTCATCACCACCTGCCGCAGTTGCGTGGCATCGGCGCGCACCGGGGGCAGGTCATCGCGCAGCTCCACGATCACCCGCGCCTTCTTCGAGACCGCCGCCGACAGCAGCCGGCCCATCTCGCGCACCAGCGATGACAGGTCCACCGGCTCCACCACGAACTTCCCCTTCCCGGAGTAGGCCAGCAGCTGCCGCGTGAGCTCGGCGGCGCGGCGCGCGGCCACCTGCATGTCCTCGAGCAGCGGCCGTGCGGGGGCATGCTCGGGGAGCTCCTCCAGCGCGAGCGACGCGTTGCCCAGCACACCCACGAGCAGGTTGTTGAAGTCGTGCGCGATACCGCCGGCCAGCACCCCCAGCGACTCGAGCTTCTGCGCATGGCGGACCTGCTCGTCGATGCGCGCATGCTCCGCTTCCTGCAACCGGCGCTCGGTGACATCGATGAGGTAGCCCAGAAAGTGCGTGGCCACGCCGTCGGCGTTGCGCACCACCTTGGTGTAGTCCGATACCGTGCAGACGCGCCCCTGCTGGTGCAGGAGGCGATACTCCTGCTCGAACCACTCGTCGCCGGCCTGCACGTGCTGTGTGACTTCGGCCGCCACACGCTGACGGTCGTCGGGGTGGATGATGGTGGCGTACTCCACCTCGCCGCTCGTGAGTGCGCGTGGAGTGTAGCCAAGCACGGCATGCACGTTGGCGGACACGTACTCCACCGGCCAGTGCGCGGCGTTGCGTCGCTTGAACACCACCGTGGGACCGGCGGCAAAGAGCTGCCGCTCTTCGAGCAGCTCACGATCACGCTGTCGCCAGTCGAGTGCGGCGGCGATTTCGCGGCTGATGAGCTGCGCGATGTCCACCTCGTCGTGCGAGTAGCTGCGCACCTGTGAGGAGTAGAGCATGAACTTGCCCCACACCCGGTCGCGCCCTACAAGCGGGAGGAAGAGCAGTGAGCGGATGTCCTCCTGCTCGAACAGGTCGCCGAACTCGGTCAGCGACGCATCCAGGGCCACGTCCGGCGTGGAGATGGGTGTGGCGTCGAGATCGCGCGGCGTCCACGGCGAGTGCCCGTCCACCGCGGCGCGGTAGCGGTCGGACAACCCGCGCCACGCCACGAAGCGGCACCGTTCCTCGTGGTCGAAGATGAGCAGCGAGGCGCGATCGACCTGCAGGGCCACGGCGACGGCGTCCATGGCATGCGAATACAGGCGCTCCAGCGTGGACTCGCGCGACAGCGCGGCCAGGACATGCGCCACGAACTCCCGGCGGTCACCCAGCACGAGCCCCGCTGTGGTGGACTCGTGGGGAAAGGCCGCTGGGGCAAGGTCGCTCATGGAGCAAAAGTGCGCTATCCTCGTGCTGTCGGCAAGCTGCGACACGGCGCGACGCCCCCGGGGGGACGGCGCGCCGTGGCACGGGGCGACGGAACGCTCAGCTGGCGATCTTCTTTTTCTGCTGGTTGATCTTCTCCATGTACTTCTTGAAGAACTGCTTCTGCATGTCGTTCATGTCGATTTCGCGTCCCTGGATGTACGACTGAATGATGTTGGTCGTCATGTCCAGCGGCGTGCCGGTGGTGATCACCAGCGTGGCTTCCTTGCCCACCTCGAGCGACCCCACCTTGTCGGCCACGCCCATGAACTCGGCGGCGTTGATGGTCACCGCCTTGAGCGCTTCCTCTTCCGGGAGGCCGAACGCTACCGCCACTCCCGCGTCCCACGGCAGGCGATAGCTGTACAGGGCATTGCCCTCACCGGCGATGGCGAAGCGCACCCCGGCCTTGAAGAGCGCGGCCGGCGTGCCGTACGCCTCGTCGTAGCCATCGTCGCTGCGTGCCGGGGCCGACATGGTGGAGGTGAGAATGACCGGTACGTTCTCCGCCTTGAGGCGTGACGCCACCTTGACGGCATCACGTCCGCCGCGGATGACCAGCTTCACCCCTTCCTGCTTGCCCCACGTGAGCGCGTCGTTGATCTGCGCCGCGCCCTCGGCCGCCACCACCACCGGGATCTCGCCATTGAGGGCAGGAATCATGGCCGCGTAGCGCGTGTCGGTGCGTACGGTTTGCCCCGCCTTGAGGGCATCACGATAGGCCCGCGCCTCGCCGAAGAAGTTGCGGAGCTCCTCCACCTGCTCGGCGTACGTCTTGGGCGCCGGCTGCGGCCGCCCTCCGAAGCCCGGCGGCGGCCCGCCACCGAAGCGCCGCGGACGTGCGTTGGGGTCGGGCCAGTTCACGTTGAGCGCGGCGGCGCCCTTCATGCTCATCTCCTCCCACGTCCACCCCTCGAGGGAGATGGCGCTGGACAGCCCGGAGATGAGCCCGCCCCCCGGCGTGGCGAACGCCACCAGCACCCCTGCACTGCGTGTGGTGCCGATGTGGCGGCTCTCGGCGTTGATCGCCACTTCGGGGCGCACGTTGGGGTTGAAGTCGCCGAGTTCGTTGATGTCGCTGCTCACATCCACTGCGCCGATCTCCGTGATGCCGACCGTGCTGTAGGCATCGATGAGCCCGGGGTAGATATGCTTGCCCGTCACATCCACCACCTTGGCGCCGCGCGGCGCGGCCACTTCGGGGCCGCCGATCGCGAGGATCTTGCCGCGCTCCATCACGATGGTGCCGTTGGTGATGGTGCCCTTGGTGACGGTGTGAATGGTGGCGCCCTTGAGCACCACCGGCTGGCTTTGTTCTGCGGTGGGGATGACCACCTGCGCGCGTGCCAGCGCCGGCGTGGCGGCGGTGGCCACCAGGCCGGTCACCGCCAGTGCCGCGGTGAGCGCGGCCGCTCGGGCGGCGCGGTTCAGCGTCGTGTGCATGTGCGCCATGAGAGTGTGAGTCGTATGAGTGGGCATGATCAGCGGCTCCCCGGGCCACGACCGCGTGCCGGTGCGGCACCGGCGGCAGGAGCGGGATCGGCGCTGGCGGCAATCACCGCCTGGATGAGCTGGGCGCGCTGCCGGGCGACTTCCTCACGCAGCACCTTGTCCTCGTCGAGCGAGAAGTACTTGCGGCCGTCCACCCACGTCTGCTCCGCCTTCGTGAACTGCGAGAGCGGGTTGCCGCTCCAGATCACGAAGTCGCCATCCTTGCCGGCTTCGAGCGAGCCGATGCGCTTGTCGATGGCAACGGCCTTGGCCGCGTTGATGGTGACCGTGGCCAGCGCGTCGATCTCGTTCACGCCACTGCGCAGCAGCTTGCCCGCTTCCCAGTTCATGCGGGTGGAGATCTCGTTGTCGTCGGAGTGCAGCGACGTGACCACCCCCGCCTCCATGAGCAGCTTGGCGTTGTAGCTCGTGGCGTCGTAGGCCTCGAGCTTGAACGCGCCCCAGTCGCTCCAGACCACGGCGGCCACACCCGCCTTCTTGAGCTCGTCGGCGATCTTGTACGCTTCCACGCCGTGCTGCAGCGTCTGCACGCGGAAGCCGAACTCCTCGGCCAGTCGCACCAGCGCCAGGAACTCGTCGCCACGGTAGCCGTGTGAGCTCACGAGCAGCTTCTGGTTGAGGATGTCCAGCAGCGCGTCCATGCGCAGGTCGCGGCGCGGCGGGATGCCGGTCTTGGTCTTCTCCCAGTTCTTCCACTCCTTCTCGTAGTCACGCGCGGCGAGGAAGTGGTCGCGGATGATCTCCTGCACGCCCATGCGCGTGTTCGGGTAGCGATTGGGAGCCCGCTTGGGGTTCTCCCCGAGCGCGAACTTCACCGTGCGCGGCGCGTTGGCAATCTTGTACTCGTCGGGGAGCCCGCCCCACCGCGTCTTCACGAACACGTTCTCGCCACCAATGGGGTTGGCCGAGCCGTGCTTGATCATGGTGGTGGTGAGACCACCGGCGAGCTGGCGGTAGAACCAGATGTTGTTGTGCGTGATCACATCGCCCATCTGCACTTCGGGGACGATGGCGAAGCCGCTTTCGTTCAAGCTGCTCACGCCCGCGTGCGTGTGCGGATCGATGAGTCCCGGGGTGACGTGCTTGCCGGTGGCGTCGATTTCCACCGCGCCGGCGGGGGCGGTGAGCTTCTGCCCCACGCGCACCACCTTGCCCGCCTGCACCAGCAGGTCGGCGTTCTCGAGCTTGCCCTGCGGCCCCGACGTCCACACCGTGGCGTTCCGGACGATCACCGCGGCCGGCTGCGGCGGCGGGGCGCTGCGTCCGAACTCCATACTGGGGCGAATGAACGGCAGGTCGACCTTGGGCACCTTCACTGCCACCGCGCCGCGCGCGGGGCCCTGGAACGGTTCGGTGCGTGTGCCCTTGTAGCTGGCGTCGGTGCCGGTGGGGAGCGACATGGTGCCGAAGAACTCCTCACCGCGCACGGCGCCCGAGAGCAGCACCGCCCCTTCGAGTCCCACCATCTCACCATTGAACGTGGCTTCGAGGCGCCCCGTTTCGGCGATGACGCGCACACCCGTGAGGTTCACCGGGCGGCGGTTGGGCATTTCGATGGTCCCGCGAATCCGGTTGAGCGGGCCTTCGAGCCGCAGCGTGGCGCTCTTGAAGGTGCCCTGGTCATCGGAGGCAATCGTCCACGTGCCACGCGGGTCCACCTGCGGCGGGCGGGTAACGCCGTAGCGCGTGCCCTGCACCCACACGTCGCGAATGGCGGCTTCTTCGGTGAAGAGGTCGCCTTCGCTCACCACCAGGTTGGCCACCTTGCCCACGGCAATGGTGCCGTGCGTCTTGTCGATGCCCAGGATGCCGGCCGGCACGGTGGTGAGGGCGGCGAGCGCCTTGTCTGCGGCGAGACCGCGGGCCACCGCCACGCGGAGGTTGGGGAAGAACTGGGTGAGCGACGACAGCCCGTCGGCGGTGATGGCGAACGGAATACCGTTGCTGGCCAGCTGCGCCGGGTTGGTGGGCGCCAGGTACCAGTGCCGCAGGTCCCCCAGCGACACGTTGTCGGCGGCTTCGGGATTGCTCACGGTGGGCGCATCGGGGAAGGCGAGCGGCACGATAAGCGGCTGCGTGCGCGCCTTGAGCACATCCACGAGGCGGTACTCCTGCCCGCTGCCGCGGAACCACGGCGTGAGCTTGTAGTCGCTCGCGATCCTGAAGGCGCGCAGATACTCCTCTTCACTGTCGGTCTGGAAGATGACCGGCTGTGTACCCTTCACCGCCTTGCCCAGCGCAGCGAGCGCCTCACTGGTTTCGGGGGGCAGCATGCTGCGACCACTGGCCTCGTAGGTGCCCCACGCGCGCATGTACCACTCGGCGTCCAGCAGCGTCTGCTTCATGAGCGCCGTGGTGCCCATGGTGGAATTGGGGTACATGCCCCCCAGCGCGAACGAGCGCGAGAACCCGACGCTCTGCGCGAGGTCGGGGCGCAGCACGCGCTCGCGCACGCCGGCGTCGCCGAGATGCACCACCGAGGCGGTGCCGCGGAAAATTCCCTGGCGCGGTACCGCGAGGGCCGCGCCGAAGCCGAGGGAGCGCAGCGAGGTACGACGGGTGGTGTCGTCCTTGGCGTTGGCGGTGGTGCTGAACCAGGCGCGCACCTGCGGATTCCAGTGGGTGGGCCCCACATCACCGCCCTGCTGGGGGGCGTCACCGCCCAGATCGGCGTGGGCGTCGATGAAGCCGGGGTAGACCGTCAGCCCCTTGAGCTCCCACACACGGGCGCCGGCGGGGGCGGGGGCGTTGGCGCCCACAGCCGTGACCACGCCGTTGCGGATGACGATGGTGGCGTTGTCGAGCACCTGGCCGGGGGCGGTGACCACGCGGGCCCCCACCAGGGCATGGAAGCCGGTGGCGTTGGCGCGCAGGCCGGCGACCGGTTCGGTACGGGTGGCTTGCTGGGCCTCGAGCAAGCCGGCAGCGCCGCTCGTGGCGGCGAGCACGGACACGCTCAGCAGGGATCGAACGAGTTTCACGAATGGCTCCCGTGACGGGGTGGCAAGGCGACCCCGTGTGTGGCGGAGGGGGATCGGTGGGACGAGGAGCAACCGGCGAATGTGCCATGGCCGGCGGACGCACGCGAACAAACGTGTGGCCCGGTGCCCCCGATATCAAACGGATGGCGCGGGCGGGACGTTCGGCGCCCATCGTGGGCCATGGGAACCGACCGGCCACTCGTTGCATCATTAAAGAAGACGGCGGGATTCCTTGGCGCGAGTCGAAGGAAAATCGCGTTCAACCAGGCGGCGGCCGCCGGGTTTCCCTGGTTACAAACCCGACCAACTCCCTGTCTTTCCTCCATCCCCAACACCATGGGCAAGCGCCTTCGCCGCCTGTTGCAGAGTGACCACCTCGCCGTCTGGGAAGCCTTCGCTGCCGAGGTGGGGGGCTCATGGCTTACCCCCGGCTCCGGCGACGAATACGTCGAGATCCCGCACCCGGACGGGCCCATCGTCATCGAAAAGGACGTGACGATGGTCATGGTTGGTCAGGTCATGGTGCCGGTGATGTCCACCACGTTTACCGCTTACCGGCCCACGGCCAGCGCGAAGCGCTTCTCGGTGTCGCGCGCCGACTTCGCGACGTCGGTGGCAGAGTGGTTCGGACGGCTCGACATTCAGGTGGACGACGAGACCTTCGACCGGGCGTTCGTCCTCAAGGGCGACACCCCGGACTTCGTGCGCAGGCTCTTTGCCGACACGACGCTGCGGACGCTGTACCTCGACCACTTCGAGGGCAGTCTGGCCCTCAAGGACGACAAGGCGCTGTTCACCGATCCCACGCCGGGGCTCGATCCGCTCGAACTGTCGGTGTCCGGCCTGGTCGACGACCTGAACCGGCTGCGGCGGCTGTACACGCTCTTCGCCGCGACGCTCACGCGCGTGGGACAGATCAGCGCCTGAGTCACGGGACTCGCGGCGCGTGACTCGCGTCGCGTGGAACGCGGCGCTCGGCCACAACGATGTGCATATCAGCCCAGGGAGTGAGCCGTGACGACACACGCTGCAGAAGGCCGCCGCAACATGGGGTGGCTGGGGCGTACCCGGCCGTGGGCCATATGGAGCATTGGATTGGCGCCAGTCACGATCGTGCTGCACGAGCTTGCGCACTTGCTGGTGGCGTACGCGGTCGGCTTTCCGAGCCCCACCCTGCACTTCAGTAGCGTCGATCCAGGGCCGAGCGATGGACTGCCGCCATCGGCAGCCGGTCTTGTCGCGCTTGCGGGACCCGTGCTCAGTGCGCTGCTGGCCCTGGTTGGCTGCGCGCTGCTGTGGCGGAAGGGTCCCGCGCCCTGGTCGACGGCCCTGGCGGTGAGCGCCGTGTCGCGGTTCGTCGTCGCTGTGCCCTACACGATTGGCCTCGTGGCGGTTCAGGTCGTGGGTCTGCAGCTCGCCCCGCCCGCCTTCGATGAGTACAAGGCCGGCACGGCGTTGCACATCTCGGGCAACGCCCTCCTGGCCAGCACCTCGCTGCTGCTGGGCGCCGTCCTGTGGTGGGTGCACCGGCAGTTGTACCGAAATCTGCCGCCTGATGAGGCCCGGGGTGCGTGGGTCGGGCTTGTCGTAGGGACGGCCGCGGGATGGGCGGGGTGGATGCTGGGGCTCGGGCCGCTGCTGCTGCCGTGAGCAGCGGCAGCGCGCGGGCAGGTACCGTTTCGTTCAACTGGCTCCATGCCTCGCCCGCCGTGGGCCGGCAGCAATGGCGCGACTTGCTCTTTCTGCATTGGCCGGTACACCCGGCGGCCGTGCAGGCCACGCTGCCGGCCGGCCTTGTCGTGGACACGTTCCATGGGGACGCGTGGGTGGGCATCGTACCCTTTGCCATGGCACGCGTGCGCCCCCGTTTTCTGCCGCCGCTGCCGTGGCTCTCGTGGTTCCTCGAACTGAACGTGCGCACCTACGTGCGCGACAGCGCCGGCAACCCGGGGGTGTGGTTCTACTCGCTCGACTGCAATCAGCCCGTGGCCGTGGCTCTCGCCCGCTCGCTCTTCCATCTGCCGTACCAGCACGCTCGCATGCGCGCCCGACGCGAGCGCGATCAACAGGGCGAAGCGCTCCAGTACCAATGCCGCCGTTGGGGGCAACCGTCACCGCCGTGGCGCTACGCCTGGAGCACGACGCACCTCGGGGCCCCCGCTGCGGACGGTTCACTCGACTACTTCCTGGTGGAGCGGTACGCCCTCTACTGCGCCACGGCGCGGCAGCGCCTCTATCGTGGCACGGTATCGCACACCCCATATGCCGTGCACACCCCCACCGTGCAGGCGTTCGATACCGGACCGGCAACACTGGCCGGGTTCACTCTCGAGGGGCCACCCGCATCAGCGCTGGCGGCGCAGCCGGTCGATGTGACCATCCACGCGCTGCGCCCGCACGCCCCGCCGTGAATTCCGTAGCGGCGCCCGCTACGTTGCAGGGATGGCAACCCCGGTTGAACAGGACGACGCAGCCGCCCGCGCCCGGCTGAATGCCGTGTCGTCGTCCACGCAGTCCCCCTGCATCAAGGTGTGCCGTCTCGACGTGCACGACCGCTGCCATGGCTGCGGGCGCACGCGAACGGAGATTGCGCGCTGGTCGGCCATGTCCCTCGACGAGCGCCGCGCCGTGAACGCTCGCCTGGGGTTTCGCGGACACGGGGAGAACCGGTAAGGCACATGGGTGGTGTGCAACCGCGCACTCGTGTCCCCGTGCCCCTTCGCGCCGATGTGCTGATTCGCGTGGACTGGATCGCCGGCGCCGTGGTGGGCGCGCTGGTGCTGTCGCTGCACGGCTGGCTGGCTGCCCTGTACGCATTGCCGGCTGGCATCATCCTGTTCATGGGGTGTGCCAACATCGTGTATGCCAGCCTGTCGTTCACACTGGCCGCGCGCACCCGAGGCGGCGTGGTGCCGTACCTCCGTGTCGTGGCCGCCGCCAACATGGTCTGGGCCGTGGTGTGCCTGTCGCTCGCCATCATCTGGTTCGGAGAAGCGAGCGCGTTGGGTGTGGCGCAGCTGATCGGCGAGGCCCTGTTCGTAGGCGGCCTCGGGGTCCTGGAGTGGCGGGCCGCAGCGGCGTCGCCAGCCGCGCAGCCACCGGCGGCATAACGCACTGTTCGGCGCGACCACGTCGGTCGCGGCCTTTTGCGCCGAGCCAGCCGCTGTACATTCGCTGCCCATGTCCTCTCCCTCGCTTCCCCGCGCCGCGCGTCCCCTGCCGCGCGCCAGCGCCGTTGGCGGTTTCGCCATTGGCGGCTTCGCGTTGCCGCTCGCGCTCGCCGGCGCCCAGTCCGTATCGCAACCGCCGGCAATCCCGGATTCCCAGCTCTTCCGCCGTGTCGATTCACTCGTCGCGGCCACCCCCGGCTTTTCCGGCGTCGTGGCGATCGGTCGTGGCGGTGTCGTCGTGCACCTCGCCGCTGCGGGCACCAGCGCGCCGGGCGGGCCATCGCCGACCGCAGAAACCGCCTTCAACCTGGGCTCCGTGAACAAGCTGTTCACCCAGATCGTGGTGCGGCAGCTGGCGGCCGAACAGGGGTGGTCGCTCGATACCACTCTGGCGGCGCTCTGGCCGCAATATCCCAACGCCGCCGTCGCGCGCGCCATCACGATTCGCCAGCTGCTCACGCACCGCAGCGGCGTCCAGGGGAACATCTTCGCCGGTGATTCGGCAGCGCGTGCCTCGCTGCGCACCCTGCGCGACTTCCTGCCACTGTTCGTCAACGAACCATTGCAGTTCACCCCCGGTTCGCGCGACGCCTACTCCAATGCCGGCTACGTGCTGCTGGGGCTGCTCATCGAGCAGCGGACCCAGCGCTCGTACTTCGACGTGGTCGCGGAGCGCGTGTACGGGCCGGCCGGCATGACACGCAGCGCCCACTGGCGACGCGATTCGCTGCCGGCCTTCGCGGCGCGTGGGAGCACGCGCGGCGTGGAACCGGGCGTCCCCCCCACGGCGCCACACAGCAACATGGCCACGCTGCCGGCGCGCGGGTCGTCGGCCGGTGGCGGCTACGCGTCGGCCGCCGACCTCGTGCGCTTCGTGCAGGCGCTGCGCGAACGCCGGCTGCCGCAGGCCCCGCCACCCGGCATTGGCGTGGCCGGCGGAAGCCCCGGGGTGAACGCCATCATCGAAGGAGATCTGCCGGGCGGGCGCGACGTGATCGTGCTGGCCAACGTGGACCCGCCGGCGGCGGAGCGGCTAGCGCAGGCCATTCGTCGGCTGCTGGGCGCGGCCGACTGACGCACCGCGCGCCGCGCACGGCATTGCCGTTCACGGCGGATCGGCCCGGACCACCGCCGTATCCGGGTCGCGTTCGATCACCACGGTGAACTCCTTGGCCAGCGCGACCACGCCCGCCACGGCCATCCAGAACGGCATGAGCACCGCCCCCGCCACACCGGCGGTGAGCGGCATGTCCAGCAGTGTGCGGCCGCTGGCGTTGCGGATGATCACCCGCCGCACGTTCCCCTCGCGCAGCAGCTGCTTCAGGGTGGACTTGAGCTTGTCCGCGGCCACTTTCACTTCGCTCATCGGTCACTCTCCGGGCAGAAGGGGTCATCGCGCAGCGCGGTCATGCCTGTAATGTCGCGTCGCCGCCGCCGGGGCGCGACTCCGGCGCACCGTTGGAAACCGATGGGCGCCTGTCACGTATGATCTGCGGGTTCAATGCGTCCACTCCTCCTCCACGAGCGACCATGCTGAACGTAGCGCACGTGCACCGGCGGTTCGCGCAGGTGCATGCGGTGAACGACATCTCATTCCATGTCACGGCCGGCGAGATCTTTGCCCTGCTCGGCCCCAACGGTGCCGGCAAGTCCACCCTGCTGCGCATGTTGGTGGGCATCACGTACCCGGATAGCGGTCGCATCGAGTGGCAGCAGGGCGGCAGTACCGCGTCCCGTCTGCCAGCCAGTCAGATCGGCTACCTGCCGGAAGATCGCGGCCTGTACCAGGACCAGCCGCTCGTCACCGTGCTCGAGTACTTCGGTACCTTGCGCGGCATGACCCGCACCGACGCTCGCGCCTCGGCAACCGCGTGGTTGGAGCGCCTCGAGCTGGGAGGCCGCCTCAAGGACAAGGTGGGCGCGCTCTCCAAGGGCAACCAGCAGAAGGTGCAGTTCGCGGCCGCCGTGCTGCACCGGCCGCGTTTCGTGATCCTCGATGAACCGTTCAGCGGACTCGATCCACTCAATCAGGAGCTGTTCCTTTCGCTGGTACGGGGGCTGCGCGACGAAGGCACAACCGTGCTGTTCAGCGCGCACCAGATGGCGCTCGTGGAACGGCTGGCCGATCGCCTCTTCGTGATGCAGCACGGACGGGAGGTGCTGCACGGGACCATTCCCGATGTGCGCGCGCGGTGGGGGGGCGACCGCACGATCGTGCTCCACGCGACCTCGGTGACCGCCGAGGCCGTGCAACAGGTGCGGGCGCACCCGGCGGCCACGGGTGTCGTGGTCCACGATGATGGCACCATGGCGATCACGCTGGGTGCGGCGTCGCCCGTGGGCGAATTGCTGGCCCATTGTGCCCAGCTGTGTACCATCGTCGACGTGCGCACGGAGCAACCGACGTTGCACGACGTGTACATCAACACGGTAGGCGCCGTGCCGGCGCCCGTGCTGGCGGAGGTGGCATGAGCAGCACGAGCGGCCATGAGCAAACGCGGTGGCAGCAGGTAAGCCGCATCGCCAGGTGGGAGTTCAATCGGTTCGTGAAGTGGCGGCAGCAGCTCATCGGCATGGCCGTCATGTTGGCCGTGGGCACCGCCTCGGTCCTCCTCACCAAGCTGGTCAAGAACGCCAAGTCCGAAGCCACGACGGTAGCCGTTGTGAACGGGGCTGCCCTGGGCTTCCCGCTCCCTGTGGTAGACGACGTGATCTGGCTTCCCGCCCGCTACGCCACCGACGAGGCGGCGCGGGCTGCCGTAGCCGCCGATTCGGTGGGCGGCGCACTTCTCGTGCGCAACGCTCAGGCGGCGGACATCGTGGTCCGCAAGCGAGCGGCGTGGACCGGCGCCGTGGAGACGGCGCTCACCGCCGCGCGCCAGGGCGCCGCTTTCGCTGCGTTGCCCATCACCGACGCACAACGGGCGTCGCTCCTCACGCCCTTCTCCGTCGCCGTCTCCACCGTGGCGCGCCGCGACGGTGGCAGCGAAGCCTCCAGTCTGGCGGTGACCTTCGGCATTCTCGGTTTCGGTATGCTGGTACTCTTCAACGGCTTCGCCTCGCTCTTCACCGGCATCACTGGGGAGAAGCAGCAGCGCATCACCGAGCAGATCATTGCCATCGTGACGCCGCAAACGTGGATGGATGGCAAGATCCTCGGGCTGGCCAGCGCGGCGCTGGCGGGCACCCTGCTGTTTGGTGCCACCAGCCTCGTGCTGCTGGCCACGCTGCCGCAGCTATTGGGCGCCGGCACCTTCACCATACCGTCCATAGCGGGGGATCTGGGCACGGTGGCGGTGGTGGTGCTCGTGACGCTCCTCGGTATCATCATGTGGTTCTCCTTCATGGCCGCCATTGCCGCCACGATCGACGACCCCAACTCGTCGCCACGCTCGTCGCTCCTGCTGGTGCCCATCCTGCCGCTGGGCCTCGCCTTCACCCTGCTTTCACGCCCCGATACGATCGTGGCGCAGGTCCTGTCGATCTTTCCGCTCACGAGCATGGCGGTGCTTCCCGTACGGTTGTTGCTTACCAGCGTGCCCTGGTGGGAGCCTACCCTGGCCGTGCTGCTGCTGGCCACGGCGGCGTGGGCCTTTCGCCGCGCGGCGGGAACGATCTTCGCCCTTGGCATTCTGCTGCACGGCAAGGAACCCACCCTGGGGGAAACGTGGAAATGGGTTCGCCACACACGCTGACTCACCCCATACCGGCTCCATGGATTCCGTGACCTGCCCGCTGGTGCAGCCGGTGGCGCCATGACCATGCCGTGGCAGCCTCGCGCCGCGCGCGCCGGCGTAGGCGTTGGCCTGAGCACCCTGCTGCTGACCGTCGGCGCCACCCGGCTGACGGCGCAGCAGGCGGCGCCGCGGCCGGCGCCCGCGCGTGTGAATGCTGCCGCCGCGGCACCCAT
>VYLE01000121.1_pt1 | contig 72420 bp, 67 predicted proteins | sample 5114391 | NCBI WGS metagenome assembly VYLE01 (sample SAMN12291771, study PRJNA351875) | freshwater metagenome | isolation source: freshwater lake | place: USA: Michigan, Kent Lake | collected 2013-08-15 | reverse complement strand
GCCCGCGGCACGGCCTCCAGCAGCGCCCTTGTGTAGGGATGCGCGCAGCGCTCGAACAGATCCTCCGGCCGCCCCTGCTCGACGATCCGGCCGAGATACATCACCGCGACCTCGTCGCAGAGATAGTCGACGACGGCGAGGTCGTGGCTGATCAGGATGTAGCTCAGCCCGAACTGCTCCTGCAGATCCTGCATCAGGTTCAGCACCTGCGCCTGCACGGAGACGTCGAGCGCGGAGACCGGCTCATCCGCGACGATCAGCTTCGGCTGGGTGATCAGCGCGCGTGCGATCGCGATGCGCTGGCGCTGGCCGCCGGAGAATTCGTGCGGATATTTCTCCATGTCGGCGTCACGCAGGCCGACCTGCCGCAGCACCGCGCCGACGCGGTCGCGGAACGTGCTGCGGTCGACGCCATCAAGCACGGTCAGCGGCTCAGCGACGATGCGCGCGATGGTCTGGCGCGGATCGAGCGAGCCGTAGGGATCCTGGAACACCATCTGGAAATCGCGGCGTGCGCGGCGCAGCTCGTCCGCCGGCAGGCGGTTGAGGTCGCGGCCAAGCAGCGCGACCTGCCCCGCCGTCGGCCGCTCCAGCGCCATGACCACCCGTGCGAAAGTCGACTTGCCGGAGCCGGACTCGCCGACGATGCCGAGGCTCCTGCCCGCTTCGACCGTGACGCTGACCCCGTTGAGCGCACGCACCTCGCCCGGCGGCCGGAACAGGCTTTCGCGCGGCAGCGCATAGCGCTGCTGGAGATCCCTGACGTCGAGGAGAGGCACGGCGCTCATGCGGGCAACACTCCCGCGGCATCGGCCACCGCGACCTCGGTCCTGATGCAGCGGACGCCGTGGTCCGGTCCGACCTCCACCATCGGCGGCAGCGCCGCGCGGCAACGATCGATCACGAGCGGGCACCGGTCGGAAAAGGTGCAGCCGGCCGGCAAGTCCGCAAGTTCGGGCACAGTGCCCGCGATCGTCTTCAACCGCGTGCCCTTGCGCGCGCCGAGCCGCGGTCGGGCGGTGAACAGGCCTTGCGTGTAAGGATGTCCCAAGCGGCGGAACACCTCGCCGGTGGGCCCGCTCTCCACCACCGTGCCGCCGTACATCACCATCATCCGCTGCACGTTCTCGGCGATGACGCCGAGATCATGCGAGATCAGGATCATCGACATGCCGCGCTCGGCGACGAGATCGGCGATGAGGTCGAGGATCTGGCCCTGGATGGTGACGTCGAGCGCGGTAGTCGGCTCGTCCGCGATCAACAGGTCCGGCTCGCAGGCGAGCGCCATGGCAATGGTGACACGCTGGCGCTGGCCGCCGGAGAACTGGTGCGGATAGGCATCGATGCGCCGCGCCGGGTCTGGCAGTCCGACGCGATCGAGCAACGCGATCGCCTCCTGCCGCGCCTGCGCGGCTGAATAGTTCCTGTGACGGCGCAGCGGCTCGGCAACCTGATGACCGATCGTATGCATCGGATTGAGCGCGGTCATCGGCTCCTGGAAGATCATGCTGATCCGATTGCCGCGCAGGCGGCAATAGTCCGCATCGGACAGCCCGACCAGTTCCTCGCCGTCCAGCCTGATGCTGCCGGTGACAACCGCGCTGTCGGGCAACAATCCCATCAGCGACAACGCGGTCACCGATTTGCCGCAGCCGGACTCGCCGACGAGGCCGAGCGTCTCGCCGCGCTTCAACGCAAAACTGACGCCACGCACCGCCTGCGCCGGGCCACGGCTGGTGTTGAGGCGGACGCCCAGACCCTCGACCTCGATCAATGGCGATGTAGGACGGGCCATGCTCAGCGCTCCCGCGCCAGCCGTGGATCGAGCAGATCGCGCAATCCGTCGCCGAGCAAATTGAGACCGAGCACCGCGATCGCGATCGCCGCGCCCGGATAGACCGCGAGCATCGGCGACTGGAACAGCAGCGTCTGCGCATCGTTCAGCATCCGTCCCCAGGACGGCTGCGGCGGCTGCGTGCCGAGGCCGAGATAGGACAGTGCGGCTTCGGCGAGAATGGCGAGCGCGAACTGGATCGTCGCCTGCACGATCAGGACCGAGAGGATGTTCGGCAGCACGTGCTCGATGGTAATGCGAAACGCGCCCTTCCCGGCAGCGCGCGCCGCCAGCACGAACTCGCGTGCCCAGATCGCATTGGCCGAGCCGCGCGTCAGCCGGGTCAGCGTTGGAATCTGGAAGATGCCGATCGCGATGATCGACGTCACCATCCCCGGTCCCACCACTGCCGCCAGCATGATCGCGGACAGCACGGCGGGAAAGGCGAAGGTGAAGTCCGAGAAGCGCATGATGATCTCCTCGGTCCAGCCGCGCCGGGCCGAGGCGAGCAGGCCGAGACAGACGCCGAAGGTCAGACCGATGCCGACCGCGATGATCCCGACCATGATCGTCGCGCGTGCCCCCGCAAGCAGCAGCGAGACGATGTCCCGGCCGAACGAGTCCGTCCCGAGCCAGTGCGAGGCCGAGGGCGGCTTCAGCTTGGAGGCGATGTCGATCTCGTAAGGCGACCAGGGCGTCCAGACCAGCGACAGCAGCGCGCTCGCGAGCACGAGGAAGCTGAGCACGCCGCCCAGCATGAAGCTGCGATGGCGTAGCGCACGGGCCCAGAACGTCCTCGGCGGCGAGGAACGCGCCGCAGTCGGTCGATCGAACGGCGTGGCGAGAGGCCCGCTCACAGGTCGTGGACCTTGATGCGGGGATCGATGAAGGCATAGAGCACGTCGACGACGAAATTGACGATGACGACCATCGCCGCCAGCAGCATCACGCAATTGCGCACCACGATCAGGTCGCGGTTGGCGATCGACTGGAAGATCAACCGTCCCAGACCCGGCAGGTAGAACACGTTCTCGATCACGATCGTACCGGCGAGCAGATTGGCGAATTGCAGCCCCATCACGGTCATGACGGGAATCATGGCGTTGCGCAGCACGTGCTTCCACAGCACCTCGCGCTTGCCGAGCCCCTTCGCGCGCGCCGTGCGGACGAAATCCTCGCGCAGCACGTCAAGCACGGCCGAGCGCGTCACGCGCGCGAGGATGGCGGCCTGCACCACCGCGAGCGAGATCGCCGGCAGCAGCAGCGACTTCATCCCGGGCCAGATGCCATCCTCCCAGCCGGCGAACCCGCCTGCGGAGAGCCATTGCAGCCGCACCGCAAACAACAGCACCAGCAGAATCGCGAACCAGAAATTCGGCAGCGCGATGCCCACTTGCGTCAGCGACATGACCCCGACGTCGCCGATCCTGTTGTGGTTGGCGGCGGTGTAAATGCCGGCCGACAGCGCCAGCGTCACCGTGATCAGCATGGACATGATCGCGAGCGGGATCGTCAGCGCCATCCGCTCTGCGATCAGGCCGCCGACCGGGGTGCCGTAGACATAGCTGTTGCCGAGATCGCCGACGAACAGGCCCTGGACCCATTGCAGGTAGCGAACCGCGAGCGGCTGATCGAGCCCGAGCTTGACGGCGAGCGCACGCACAGCGTCAGGCGAGGCATCGGCGCCCATCAGCATCTGGGCGGCATTGCCCGGCAGCGCGTCCAGCACCAGGAAAATGATCAGCGACGCGCCGATCATGGTCGCCAGCAGGGTCAGGACACGGCGAAGGACAAAGACGCTCATGCGCGGTCAGGCTCGGGGCTCATCCGCGGCACGATCAACATGTCCGGGCTCCCGACGCAAGCCCCTTGCGCCTCAGCCGGGCCAGCGCGACAGCAGGTCCTGCGAGGCCTCGAACAGCGCGCTGACGCGCAACAGTTCGGCATCGGCCCGGAAGCGGCCGACGAGCTGAAGCCCGATCGGCAGGCCGTCGCGGCCGAAGCCGCAGGGAAGGCTGATCGCGGGGTGGCCGGTCATGTTGAACGGCATGGTCCAGGGGAACCAATGCGCCCGGACGCCGTCGATGTGCCGGCCGTCGATCTCGATGGTGCCGAACAGGTCCTGGTCGATCGGCAGCGCGGTGCGGGTGATGGTCGGCATCGCCAGCAGGTCCCCGCGCGCAAGCAGTGATTGCACGCGACGGAACAGCGCCGTGCGCGCGAACATCGCCTCCTGGTAGTCGACGCCGCTGACGTTGGTCGCGAGTTCGACCTGCCTGACGAACGTCTCGCTCAGGGCGGGTCCATGCTCCGTCACGAGCTTGCTGAAGCGCGCACGCCAGACCGTGTGGTTGATGGCACGCCAGATCGGCTCGACGTCGAACCCCTCGCCGGAGAATTCCTCCAATTCGGCCCCAAGGCCCGCCAAGCGGTCCAGGCTCGCCCTGAAAGCCTCGGCGACATCCGACGAGACCGGCCGCCCGGGCGGCGACGCACAGAACAGGATCCTTCGTCCGCGCAGATCGCCGCGGGGCACAGCGATGCCCACGAAGTCCGGCACGGGCACACCGATCGACCAGGGATCGCAGGCATCTTCACCCGCCATCGCCTGCATCATCAGGGCGGTGTCGGCGACGGTCCGCGTCATCGGCGTGACATAGGTCTGGTTGCCGAACGCATCGAGCGCCTGGCTGTGCGCGATCACCCCGTTGCTCTGCTTCAGCCCGACCACGCCGTTGCACGCCGCGGGAATCCGGGTCGAGCCGCCGCCATCGGTCGCAATTGCGAGCGGCGCGATGCCGCTCGCAACCGCTACGGCCGCACCGCCGCTGGAGCCGCCCGAGGACCGGCCGGCGTCCCAGGCATTACGGGTCCGGCCGAACAGCGGCGAGTCCGTGAGGCATTTGCTGCCGAATTCGGGCGTGGTGGTCTTGCCGACCAGGATCGCGCCTGCGGCCCGCAGCCTTGCGACCGCGACGGCATCCTCGTTCGGGACGTTGTCCTTGTATGGAACGGCCCCGAACGTCGTGGTGACGCCCTGGGTGTTGACGATGTCCTTGACGGTGACAGGTAGTCCATGCAGCAGGCCGAGTGGCTCACCGGCCATCATCTTGCGCTCGGCCTCGCGCGCTTCCGCCATCGCTTCCTCGCCGCACAGCGTGATGAAGCAATTCAGCTCCGGCTGCAGCGCCTCGGCGCGCGCCAGGATAGCGGCCGTCAACTTCACCGGCGATAGTTCCCTTCGTCCGATTCGTGCACGCAGCTCGGTTGCAGGCAGGAGGCAGAGATCGTCGGACATGGCGGCTGGCTCGCATCAGGCTGCTGCGACCTTGCCAGCCTCCATCGGGTCTGTCCATTTCGGCCGGCGCATGGCCGCATGCCTCGTAGCCGGCACACCTTCAGGCGATGTCGACCACCTCTTGGCGCCAGGGCGGATCGGCGCCGGGACGGGTACAGGTGATCGCCGCGCATTGGGCGGCAAAGGCGAGTGCGCGGCGCAGTTCGTCCTCACTGATCGATTTCAGCCGCGCGCGTGCAAGACGATCCTCTCGGTGCAGCGCGAACAACATCCCGGACTGAAAACTATCGCCGGCTCCGATCGTATCCACCACTGCGACCCGCGGCGCAGCGACCTCGATACGTCCTGCTGCTGTGTGCCATGCGACGGCCCCCTGCTGGCCCCGCGTGATCACGACGAGAGCAGTTCCCTGCCGCAACAACGCTTCGGCCCGCTCCTGATGGGGCTCGTCGCCGAACAGATAGGCGAAGTCGACATCGGACATCTTGATGAGATCGGCACCGGCCGCGAACTCGGCCATGCGCGCAAGATAGCCAGGCTTGTCTTTGACCAGATTGGCCCGGCAATTTGGATCGAAGGCAATCGTCGAGCACGTCCGTGCCTCGGCAATCAGGGCCAACGTCTCGCTCGCGCCCTGCTCGTTCACCAGCGTGGTCGAGCCGACATGCACGGCATCGACGGTCGCGAATGGGATGGTTCCGCGTCGGTACGCCCAGTTCGCTGCCGCTGTGCCGGCATCATAGAACGCGTATTGCGCCTCGCCGGCGACCATGCGGACGAAGGCAAGCGTGGTCTGGTGATCGCTGCGGGTCGCCAGCCCCAGGTCGACGTTCGAGACCGCGGCGTGATCGACGATCATCTGCCCGAACATGTCGTTCGACACGCCGCCGATGAAACCGGCCGGACCGCCGAGGCGCGCCAATCCGATAGCGACATTGAGGCAGGAGCCGCCGACCACCGGCACCATGGCCTCGCGTCCGTCCGTGCCCCGGGCCGGCACGAAGTCGATCAGCGCATCGCCGCAGGCTATCAGCATGGGGCGGGGCTCAACGCCGCTGATTGTAGACGTCGATGCACACGGCCCCGAGCAAGACGAGCCCCTTGATCACCTGCTGGTAGTCGATGCCGATGCCGAGGATGGACATGCCGTTGTTCATCACGCCCATGATCATCGCACCGACCACGGCGCCGCCGACTCGCCCCACACCGCCATAGGCGGAAGCGCCGCCGATGAAACAGGCGGCGATGACGTCGAGTTCGAAGCCGAGACCGGCCTTGGGGGTCGCCGTATTCAACCGAGCCGCGAAGACGAGGCCGGCCAGGGCCGCCAGCACACCCATGTTGACGAAGGTGAGAAAGGTCAGCCGCTCGGTCTTGATGCCGGACAGGCTCGCCGCCTTGGCGTTGCCGCCGACCGCGTAGATCTGCCGCCCGATCACGGTCCGCCGCGTGACAAAGCCGTAGAGCCCAATCAGGGCCGTCATGATCACCAGCACATTCGGCAGCCCACGGTGCGACGCGATGAGAAAAGTGAAGTAGAGCACCGCGCAGGCCAGCAGGACGCTCTTGCCGAGAAAGAACGCATAGGGCTCCACCTCGATGCCGTGCGACTGCTCGCGCGCGCGCCCCTTCGCGCCGGCATAGACCAAAGCGAGGGCAAGGATCGCGCCGATCAGCATCGAGGTCGGATGCAGCGTGCCCGCCTCCGGCAGCAGTTCCGGAATGAAGCCCGACGACAGTTTCTGGAAGGTCGGCGGGAATGGACCGAGCGACTGTCCCTGCAGGACCGCAAGCGCCAGGCCCTTGAAGACGAGCATGCCGGCCAGCGTCACGATGAAGGACGGGATCTTGAAGTAGGCCACCCAGTAGCCCTGAGCCGCGCCGATCGCGGCGCCAACGAAAAGGCAGGCGAGGAAAGCGAGCGCATAGTCGACCTTGTAGGTCACCATCAGCACGGCAGCCACCGCACCGACGAAGCCAGCGACCGAGCCGACCGAGAGGTCGATGTGACCGGTCACGATCACCAGCAGCATGCCCAGCGCCATGATGACGATGTAGCTGTTCTGCAACACGAGATTGGTGAGGTTGAGCGGCTGGAGCAGCGTGCCGCCGGTCATCACCTGGAAGAACAGCATGATCGCGACCAATGACAGCAACATGCCGTAACTGCGCAGATTATTCTTGATGAAGCTGCCGTGGCGTCGTTGTTCGGGCAGCGAAACCGTCTTGTCGGTCATGGCTGCGATCCTCCCAGCTCAGCGGCCTCCAGCGCGCCGCTCCCCTTGTTCCTGTCATACCGCATGATGGCGCGCATGATCTTCTCCTGCGTCGCGTCTGCTGCGGCAAACTCCCCGACGAAGGCGCCGTCGTTCATGACGCAGATGCGGTCGCAGATGCCGAGAAGCTCGGGCATCTCCGAGGAGATCACCACGACGCCCCGGCCAGCTTCCGCCAGTTCGTTGATGATACAATAGATCTCGTATTTGGCACCGACGTCGATGCCCCGTGTCGGCTCGTCAAGGATCAGCACCCTGGGGTCCGTCATCAGCCATTTGGACAGCACCACCTTCTGCTGGTTGCCGCCGGAGAGCTGGCCAGTCTCCTGGTAGACGTCGGAGCAGCGGATCCGCATGCGGTTGCGGTAGTCGCTTGCGACCTTCAGCTCGGCCATGTCGTCGATTACCCGCCCCGGTGCGATCTGGTCGAGACTGGCGAGAGTGATGTTCTTGCGGACGTCGTCGGCGAGGATCAGCCCGAGCTGCTTGCGGTCTTCCGTGACATAGGCCAGGCCTGCGTCGATCGCCGCGGCCACGCTGGGCAGTGCGACCTCTCGGCCTTCGAGCCGGATGCGTCCGCTGATATGGGTGCCCCAGGAGCGTCCGAACAGGCTCATCGCGAATTCGGTGCGGCCGGCCCCCATCAGCCCGGCAATGCCAACGACCTCGCCTCGCCTGACGCTGAAATCGACGTTCCTGATCACCTGACGCTCTGGATGGACGGGGTGATGGACCGACCAGTTCTCCACGCTCAGGACGGGCTCGCCGATCTTCACCTTCCGCTCGGGAAAGCGATGGGCGAGGTCGCGATTCACCATGCTGCGAATGATGCGGTCTTCCTGGATCGGCTCGGCGTGACAATCGATGCTGTCGACGGTGCGGCCGTCGCGCAGCACGGTGATGAGGTCGGCGACACGGGCGACCTCGTTGAGCTTGTGCGAGATCAGGATCGAGCCGATGCCCTGATCGCGGAAGGCCATCAGGCGATCGAGCAATGCAGCGCTGTCGGATTCGTTGAGACTGGCGGTCGGCTCGTCCAGGATCAACATCCGCACCTTCTTGGACAGCGCCTTGGCGATCTCGACGAGTTGCTGCTTGCCGACACCGAGATCGGTGATCAGCGTGTCCGGCGATTCTCTCAGGCCGACTTGCGCCAGCAGATCGCGCGTACGGCGATAGACCTCGTCGCGATCAATCACGCCGAACGTCGACGGCGGATGCGACAGGAAGATATTCTCCGCGATCGACATCAGCGGTATCAGCGCCAGCTCCTGGTGGATGATGATGATGCCGAGGGATTCGGAATCATTGATGTCCCGGAAACGGCGCTCCTCACCTTCGAAGACGATGGTGCCCTCGTAACTGCCATACGGATAGACCCCGCTGAGCACCTTCATTAGCGTGGACTTGCCGGCGCCGTTCTCGCCGACGAGGGCATGGATCTGGCCGGCCTGAACCGAGAAGTTGACGTCGCGAAGCGCCTGTACGCCTGCAAAGCTCTTGCTGACGTTGCGCATCTCCAGAATGGCGGTCATCGGCTCATACTCCTGGATACTTCCATGCCGTCATGGCCGGGCTTTGCCGGGCCATCCACGTGCAGCCACCTCTGACGAAGAGAGTGGATGCCCGGGACGAGCCCCGGGCATGACGACTTGGAGACAGGCTCTTCGTCCCTCAACCTTCCGGTCCCGGCTCAGAAAAGAAAGCCCTTATTGGAACTGCGACTTCTTGTAGTAGCCGCTGTCGACCAGCACCTTCTCCCAATTGTCCTTGTAGACCACGACCGGCTTCAGCAGATATGACGGCACGGTCTTGACGCCGTTCTCGTAGGTCTTGGTGTCGTTGACGGTGACCTGCTTGCCGCCAAGCGCGGCGTCGACCATATCGGCCGTCACCTTGGCGAGGTCGCGGGTGTCCTTGAAGATGGTCGAGTACTGATCGCCGCGCAGCATCGCCTTGATCGAGGGCACCTCGGCGTCCTGGCCCGAGATGATGGGCATCGGCTGGCCGGCGCTGCCGTAACCGACGCCCTTCAGCGAGGAGATGATGCCGATCGACAGGCCATCATAGGGTGACAGCACGGCATTGACCCTCTTGTTGCCGTAGTAGGCGCTGAGCAGATTGTCCATGCGGGCCTGCGCGGTGGCGCCGTCCCAGCGGAGCGTCGCCACCTTGTCCATGCCCATCTGACCGGAGGCGACGACGAGCTTGCCGCTGTCGATATAGGGCTTCAGCACGCTCATGGCGCCGTTGTAGAAGAAGTAGGCGTTGTTGTCGTCCGGCGAGCCGCCGAACAGCTCGATGTTGAAGGGGCCCTTGCCCTCCTTCAGCCCCAGCCCCTGCTCGATCGACTGCGCCTGGAGCACGCCAACCTGGAAATTGTCGAAGGTCGCGTAGTAATCGACGTTCGGCGTGCCGCGGATCAGGCGGTCATAGGCGATCACGATGATGCCCTTGGCCTTGGCCTGCTTGAGTACGTCGGAGAGCGTGGTGCCGTCGATCGCAGCAATCACCAGCGCCTTCGCTCCCTTGGTCACCATGTTCTCGACCTGCGAGAGCTGGTTCGGAATGTCGTCCTCGGCATATTGCAGGTCGGTGTTGTAGCCCCGCTCCTTCAGCACCTTGACCATGTTGTTGCCGTCGTCGATCCAGCGCGCCGACGACTTGGTCGGCATCGCAATGCCCACCGTCGGTTTGTCCTGCGCCGATGCGATCGGACCTGCGGCGATCGTCGCGGCACCGGCAAACGCCAGCGCGAGAATTGTCGTCTTCAGTGTCATCATGTTTCGCTCCCTTGGGTGTCGGACTGTTTCTTCATTGCGTGGAGAGGAAGGTCGGTTGTTTGGAGTCTCCTATGTCAGCTTGACGTCGGGCTCCGCCCGGCCCCGCGCGGACGCCTCGAGCAGAAACGTCCAGCCGGCTTCCGGGTTGGCGGCCAGTGCCGCCGCGTCCATGTCCTGCCAGGCGGAGGTGACGAGCAGGCGCGACAGGTCCGCTCCGACGAAGGCCGGGCAGCTCGCCTGCTTCGCGGGGACACTCAGCGAGCGCAGCCGTTCGCCGCGCGGTGAATAGACGTCGATGCGGCCCGCGCCCCAGCAGGCATTCCATATCTGCCCATCGGCATCGCACACCGAACCGTCGAGGCTGCCCATGCCCGTATGCCGCAGCAGCACCTGCGGCTCGCTGCGCGGCAGTCCGGTCGCAGGGTCGAGCGGGACGGTGTAAAGCTCCGCGCGCGGTGTGTCGGTGAAGTAGCCTGTGGCGCCGTCGGGCGAGAAGCAGATTGAATTGGGAATGCTGATGCGCGGGAACAGCAGCGAGACCTCGCCGCGATGAAACGCGTAGATCGCGCCCGCCTCGGCTTCAGCCTTCTTCCCCATCGTCCCGATCCAGAACGTGCCGGACGGATGTACCCGCGCATCGTTGGAGCGCGTCGCGGTATTGTCCGCCTCGAGCGGACAAAGCACAGTCATCGCGCCACTGGCGATCGTGCGGACGTAGAGCCCGTCCTCGGCGACGATCAGTTGCCGTGCGGCATCGATCCGCCCCAGCGCGCTGGCCATCCGGCCAAGCGGATGAACCTGCACTCTCCCGCTGCCGAGATGAGCCTCGAACAGCCGCCCCTCCCGAATGTCGAACCACCAGGCGGTATCGGTGGTCGCGTCATAGGTCGGTCCCTCGCCGAGATGACAGGGATCGTCCGACAGCACGGATGTTGGGACCAGTTCGATCATGGTGCCACCGTGGAGAAGCGATAGATCGTGTGATGCCGATAGATGGCGCCGGGATCAAGGCGTGGGCTGGGGAAATCCGACCGGTTCGGGGCATCGGGCCAGATGTGCGGCTCCAGGCAGATGGCGTCGGACTGCCGGTAGAGCCAGCCGCCCTTCCCCGAAATGGTGCCGTCGAGATAGTTGCCGGAATAGACCTGAAGCCCGGGCTGATCGGTGAGCAGCTCCATGATGCGCCCCGAGTGCGGTGCACGCAGCCGTGCCGCGAGAACGAGTTCGCCGTTGCCCCCAAGACAATATGTATGATCGTAGCCACGGCCGTTGCGCAATTGCGGATCACTCTGCCGGATCCGTTCACCGACCAAACGTGCCTTGCGGAAATCGAACGGCGTGCCGGCCACCGCACGCGGCGGCCCAGGCAACGGGATGGCGGTCGGGTCGATCGCCAGAAAATCCTCGGCGGCGACCATCAATTCATGATCGAGGATGGACGTGCCCGACGTCGCGCCCTCCAGATTGAAGAAACTGTGATTGGTCAAATTGACGATGGTCGGTCGATCCGTCCGCGCCTCCATGGTCAGCGACAGTTCGGTCGGTCCGGTGATCCGATAAGTCAGCCGGACATCGAGCCGCCCCGGATAGTTCTCCTCCCCGTCCGGGCTGGTATAGGTCAGCGTCACCGCAGGCTCGGTTCCGGAGGCGAGTTCCGCGATCGCCCAGAGCTTGCGGTCGAAGCCCTCGAGACCGCCATGCAGCGCATTCGGACCATTGTTGACCGGAAGCTGCACCATTTCGCCATCAAGCATGAACTGGCCTTTGGCGATGCGGTTGGCATAGCGGCCGACCGTCGCGCCGAAGAACTTCCGTTCGGCAAGATAGCCTGCCAGCGCATCGTGGCCGAGCACGACATCGTCGCAATGGCCCCTTGAGTCCGGCGCGATCAGCGCCTGGATCGCCGCACCATGGGTGATGATACGGGCTTCGAAGCCGCCCTTGCCGTGCAGCACGATGCGCTCGACCTCGCCCCCGTCGGGCAGCGCTCCAAAGACGTGCTTCTCAAGTCGGGCGTGGGTCATCTCAGTCAACGAACGGTTCGACGATATGGCGCCTGCCGAGCAGGAAGGCATCGGCGACGAGACGAAGCGGCGAAAGATCGACATCGCTCGCACCAGTTGCGGCGAGTCCGACGAAACGCCGATAGAGCTCGCGGTATTCCTGATCCGGAGCCTCGGCAAGTGTCTCGCCGTCGATGGTCATACGGCGCCCGCCGCCCGACAACTGCATCCGGCCAGCCTCCGTTTCCACGACAATGTCCCAGCTCTGGGGACCGGTCTGCCGGAAGTCGAACTCCGCCGTGATGGGCAGGCCATCGATGTCGGCAAGGCGCAGGCTCGCGGCAATCGGCGCCTGGCAATTGGACGGAAACGAAAGCTCGGCTGCGGTGACGAACACAGGTTTTGACAGGATGCGGGTCAGGATCGACAGCGCGTTGATGCCGGGGTCGAACACGCCGAGGCCACCCGGCTCCCAGATCCAGCTCTGGCCGGGATGCCAGACGCGCACATCTTCCTTCCAGCTGATGTGTACCGACTCGATGCGGCGCCTCGCGAGCCATTCCCGCGCCGGCTCCACCGCGGGTGCATGGCGAGAATGCCAGGTCGCAAACAGCGTACGCCTCGCCGCTTGTGCCATGGCGATGAGGGGATCGAGTTCGGCAACGCCTGTGCCCGGCGGCTTCTCCAGCATGACATGCTTGCCCGCTGAAAGCGCGGTGGCCGCCTGTGCACGGCGCACCTGCGGAGGCGTGCAGAGAGATACGGCGTCGACCTCCGGGCCCTTCTCCAGAAGTTCTTCGATGGTGGCGAAATGCGGCACGCCCGGCAAGGAGGCATTGCGGCTCGCGACGGCGACAAGCGTCACGCCCGATGTCTCCGCGATCGCGCCGACATGCTGGTCTCGCGCGATCTTGCCGAAGCCGACGATGCCGATGCGAAGGTCAGTCACGCGTGCTCTCCGCTGTCTGCCGGCGGCCGCGCCGTCATGGGGCCGGCCTCGATCGCCGCGCCTTCGTGGCGGCGCAGGCCGTTGTGGATGACATACTCCATCGCCTCAGCGGCGCGGTCGGCATCGCGGGCCACGATGGCGTCGACGATCTTCTGATGCCACAGCAACACGGTCTCGCGGTCCTGCACCTCGACCGGCGCGCTGAGCAGGAACGAGGCCCGCAAGGCGGCCTCGATGACGTGCCCGATCGAGCGCATGAAGAGATTGCCGGAGGCCCGCGCCACCGCCACGTGCAGGGCGAGATCGGCATCGGCAAAGCCGACCGAGTCAGAGGCTTCCGCGCGCATCTGATCCATGCTCAGCCGCAGTTCGACCAGGTCCTGCTCCGAACGTCGGGCAGCCGCGAGCATGGCAGCGCGCGGCTCGACCGCAAGGCGGATTTCGGCGAGGTCGTTGAGGAAGCGCTTGTCGATGCCGGCATCGAGATGCCAGGCCAGCACGTCGGCGTCGAACATGTTCCAGGCGCCGCGCTCGCGCACGACGGTGCCGACCCGCGCCTTGGTGGTGAGCAGGCCCTTGGCGACCAGGGTCTTGACGCTCTCTCGCAGCACCGGGCGCGACACGCCGAACATGGCGATCATTTCGGGGTCGCCCGGCAGGCGGGTTCCCTCCGCGTAACGACCGGCGATGATATCGACGCCGATCGAGCGGGCCACCTCCGCGTGGTTGGAGTGGGCCCGCCGCGTCGGAATGACGACGATGCGCGAGGTCATCACGCCGCTCCCGCACGCCTGGCGGACGGCCGGCGCGCGAACGCGACCAGCATCTGCTGCAGGACGATAAAGGCGAACAGCAGCACGCCGGTCGCGATCTTGGTCCACCAGCTCGACAGCGTGCCGTCGAAATTGATGTAGGTCTGGATCAGGCCCTGGATCAGGACGCCGAGAAAGGTTCCGATCACCGAGCCCTGCCCTCCCGTGAGCAGCGTGCCGCCGATCACGACGGCGGCGATGGTGTCGAGTTCGACGCCGACGGCTGAGAGCGAATAGCCGGCGCTGGTATAGAAGGAGAACACGATGCCGGCCAATCCGGCGAGCAGGCTGGACAGCATGTAGATCTTCACCGTCATCTTGCCGACGGCGACGCCCATCAGGCTTGCGGTCGCCCGGTTACCGCCGAGTGCGTAGACATTGACGCCGAAGCGGGTGAGATGCAACAGCAGCGCGCCTCCGATCACGACCACGAGCATGATGATCGCAACCACCGTCAATCGTCCGCCGCCAGGCAGGCGGACGGCAAAATCCGACACAGCCGAATAGAACGGCGCGGTGATGGGCACCGACTCGGTCGAGAGCAGAAAACTGGCGCCGCGGGCCAGGAACATGCCGGCGAGCGTCACGATGAAGGGCGGCAGCTCGAAAACGTGGATGACCGCGCCCATCGCTGCACCAAAGGCGGCCGACAGCGCCAGGATGGCAACGAACGCAGCGAGCGGCGGCACGCCCCAGCGTTCGATGGCCAGCGCGACGAAGACGGTGGTGAAGCCGATCACCGAACCGACCGACAGATCGATGCCGCCGGAGATGATCACGAAGGTCATGCCGGTGGCAACGATGCCGAGAAAGGCATTGTCGGTCAGGAGATTTCCGACCACGCGGGTCGAGGCGATGTTGGGAAACTGCACCGCGCACAGGACGAAACCGGCAACCAGCACGATGGCGGTGATCAGGACGGGGGGCAGACCTCTCATGCTTTCGTCCTCCGCAGACGCGCAGCGATGCCGGAGAAGCCCGCCAGCCTGGGCGATTGCAGCAGCAACACGGCGAGGACCACAACGGCCTTGACCAGCAGGTTGAACTCCGGAGGATAGCCGGACAGCAGGATCCCCGTATTCATGGCCTGGATGATCAGCGCGCCGATCACGGCCAGCACCAGGCTGAAGCGGCCTCCGAACAGCGAGGTGCCGCCGATCACGACCGCAAGGATGGCGTCGAGTTCCAGCCACAGGCCGGAATTGTTGGCGTCCGCGCCCATGATATCGGCCGCCGCGATCACGCCGGCCAGCGCAGCGCAGACCCCGCACCACACGTAAACGGAAAGCACCATCGCACGCGTCCCGACTCCCGCGAGTTCGCTCGCGCGCGCATTGCCGCCGGTTGCCTCGATCAGGAGTCCGAGCGCAGAGCCGCGCACCACCGATGCGGTCAGGATCAGCATCAAGAGCGCGATGGCGACCGGCATGGGCAGCCCGAGCACGGCGCCGTTCCCGAGCCAGACCAGATCCGGCGACGAGAAGGTCACGATCCGCCCTTCGGTAATGAGCTGCGCGATACCCCGCCCCGCCACCATCAGAATCAAGGTGGCCACGATCGGCTGCATGCCGAGCACCGCCACCAGAAATCCGTTCCACAAGCCGCAGATCAGGCCCGCGCCGAGGGCGGCGGCAAGCACCACCGGCAGACCGTGACTGTCGGCAAGGCTCGCCGCGATTGCGCCGGAGATCGCCATCACGGCCCCGACGGAGAGGTCGATGCCGCGCGTGGCAATCACCAGTACCATGCCGAGCGAAAGCAGCGCCACCGGCGCGCCGCGGTTGAGCACGTCGATGAGGCTGCCGAACAGCCGGCCGTCCTGTAGACGAAGATCGAAGAACTGCGGTGACACCACGCGGTCGATCGCCAGGATGACGACGAGCGCTGCGATCTGGGCAAAGCCACGCCTCGGCACGAGCAAAGTCATGCCTGGCCTTCATGGGCCACGGCGTGGCCTTCGGCGGCGATGGCGGCAAGGATGTTGGTGACGTCGATGTCCTGCCCGGCGAGCTCTTCGACATGGGCGCGATCGCGCAGCACCACGACGCGATTAGAATAGGTCACGATCTCGTCGAGCTCGGAGGAGATGACGAGCAGAGCCAGGCCGTCGTTGCAGAGATCGCGGATCAGGCGGATGATCTCGGCATGCGCGCCGACGTCGATGCCGCGTGTCGGCTCGTCGAGCACGAGCAGCCGCGGCGAGGTTGCCAGCCAGCGTGCCAGCAGCACCTTCTGCTGATTGCCGCCGGACAACAGCCCCACCGCTCGTTCCGGATCGGGCGGACGGATATCCAGCATCCCCACGTAGCGTTGTGCGATTTCGTCCTGCTCGCGCCGCGACAGCGGTCGATGCAGGCCGCGCTTGGCCTGGAGCGCGAGCACGATGTTCTCGCGCACGGTGAGATCGGCGACGATGCCTTCTGTTTTGCGCTCTTCCGGGCAATAGCCGAACCCGTGGCGGACGCCGTCGCGCGGCGATTGCAGCCGCACCGCGGCGCCCTCCACCTTCGCCTGCCCCCGGTCCGCGCGCTCGGCACCAAAGATAAGCCGGGCCGTCTCGGTGCGGCCCGAGCCGAGCAATCCGGCGAGGCCGACGACCTCGCCATGGCGCAGTTCGAGATTGAACGGGGCCATGTAGCCGGCCTTGCTATATTCCTCGAAGCTGGCGCACACGGTCCGCGCGTCTTGGCCACCGGCGGCGGCGGCCTTTGCGCCCGAGGTCTCCGCCAGTTCGCGGCCGAGCATCATGCGGATCAGATCGAGGCGCGGCAGCGAGGGGGTCTCGCGTACACCGACCAGACGGCCGTTGCGCAGCACGGTGATCCGGTCCGAGATCTCGTAGACCTGATCCAGGAAATGACTGACGAAGACGATGCCAATGCCACGCCCGGAAAGCTGACGCATGATGCCGAACAGGATCTCCACCTCGTGGCGATCGAGGCTGGCGGTCGGCTCGTCCAGAATGAGCACGCGCGCGGAGAGATCGACGGCGCGCGCGATCGCGATCACGTGCTGCACGGCCACGGAATAGCTTCCAAGCGGCGCCGCGACATCGATGTCGAGGCCAAAATCGGCAAGTAACAGCCGGGCGCGCCGGCGCATCTCGCCCTCGCGGACGATGCCGAAGCGCATCGGCTGTCGATCGAGGAAAAGGTTCTGCGCGACGGATAGATTCGGCAGCAGGTTGACCTCCTGGTAGACGGTGGCAATGCCGGCATCGAGCGCCTCCCGCGCGGAACGCGGGGCAACCTCCTCGCCGCCAAGGCGCACGATCCCGGCATCGCGTGCGAACACGCCCGTCACAACCTTGATCAGGGTGGACTTGCCCGCACCGTTCTCGCCGAGCAGCGCATGGATTTCGCCGGCGCGCAGCGTGAAGTCGACGTCCTGCAACGCCCGCACCGCGCCGAAACTCTTGCTGATCCCACGCACCTCCAGGAGGTGCGGAGCAGGATCGCGGCTGATCTCCATGGCAGACTTGCTCCCGCCGGTGCCCGCCCATGCGGCGGACACCAGGCCTCTTCGTTCATCTGGCGTTTTTCTGGAGGGGACCGGACCGCAAGGGCGCGGCCCGGTCCGGTCATCGACGTCAGTAACCGAGGCCTTTCTTGCTGTCATAGATCTTCTGCGGATCGTCGGCAGCGGTGTACAGCTTGGACTCGGTCTGGATCCATTTCGGCGGAACCGTTCCCTTCTCCTTGAAGGCCGCAATGGCATCGAGCGCGGGACCGGCCATGTTGGGCGTCAGCTCCACCGTGGCGTTGGCTTCTCCGGCGGCCATCGCCTTGAAGATATCGGGAACCGCGTCGATCGAGACGGTGAGGATCTCCTTGCCCGGCTTGAGGCCCGCCTCCTTCATCGCCTGGATGGCGCCGACCATCATGTCGTCGTTGTGGGCGTAGACCGCACAGATCGACTTGCCGCCGCCTTCGGCCTTGATGAAGCTCTCCATGACTTCCTTGCCCTTGGCACGGGTGAAGTCGCCGGTCTGGCTCCGCACGACCTTCAGGTTCGCGTGCTTAGCGATGGCAGTATCGAAGCCCTTCTTGCGATTGGTGGCGACGCTGGCGCCGACCGTGCCCTGCAATTCGACGATGTTGCAGGCCTTGCCGCCAACGGTCTTGGCCAGCCATTCGCCGGCGACCGCACCTTCATGGACGCTGTCCGACGTCACCGCCGTGAGATAGAGGTCCTTGCCGGAGGGATCGATGTCGCGGTCCAGCAGCACGACAGGAATCTTGGCCTCCTTGGCTTCCTTCAGCACGGCGTCCCAGCCGGTCGAGACCACGGGAGCGAGAAAGATCGCATCGACGTTCTGCGCGATGAAGGAGCGGATCGCCTTGATCTGGTTCTCCTGCTTCTGCTGGGCGTCGGCGATCTTGAGATTGACCTTGCGCTTGGCGGCCTCCTGCTTGGAGACCGAGGTCTCGGCCGCGCGCCATCCGGATTCGGATCCGATCTGCGAGAAACCGATCGTGAGTTCTGCGGCCTTGGCCGGCAGTGCGAGCAGCATGGCCGTGGCGGCCGCAGCCGCGAGGAGGGCTTTAGGGGTCATCTGGCGTGTCTCCCAAAAATGTTTGCCGGGGCGTCAATTGGTATCAAGACACCCTCGGGCCACCCTTTGCAGGCGGCGGACGACACTATTTCATGGAGAGAACATTCCGACTAGTCATATTATTTGACTATTCACTCTCGCCTCCCGCTCCGCCCCCTGAGACACGCGCTAGCTGAGCGGATCACGAGACTACAACGCCAAGATGATGGCGACAATCTGCCGATGGGTAAGCCCCTCCCAGCCCCATGTCCTTGGTCAATGCAGCGACAACCTGCGGTCAGATCAGCTTCCGCTGCGCCAGGTTCTTCATCAGCGCCCCGATGCCGAACGTCCAGGGCTCGCATTCGTCGCTGGTCCGCATGCGATTGACCAGCTTGCCGAGCTGCGGGGCGGAAATCGTGACGATGTCGTCACGCTTGTGGGTGAAGCCCTGCCCCGGCGCGCCGCGATCCTCGACCGGCGCGAACATGGTGCCGAGGAACAGCACGAAGCCGTCGGGATACTGGTGCACTTTGCCGATCGTCTGCGCGACGAGATCGGTTGGATCGCGACTGATCTTGCTGATCGAGGAATGACCGTTGAGGACGAAGCCGTCCTGTCCCTTCACGTTCAGGCTGATGTCGAGCTTGCGGGCATCGTCCAGCGTGAAGCTGTCGTCGAACAGGCGCAGCAACGGTCCGATCGCACAGGAGGCGTTATTGTCCTTGGCCTTCGACAGCAGGAGCGCCGAACGTCCCTCGAAGTCACGCAGATTGACGTCGTTGCCGAGCGCACCGCCGACGATGCGGCCGCGGCTCGACACGAACAGCACGAGTTCGGGCTCGGGGTTATTCCAGGTCGACTTGGGGTGCAGGCCCGCATCCATGCCAGTCCCGACCGAAGACAAGGTCGGAGCCTTGGTGAAAACCTCGGCGTCGGGACCGATGCCCACTTCCAGATACTGACTCCAGGCATTCTGATCGATCAGCACCTGCTTCAGCCGCATTGCCTGGTCCGAACCTGGCTTCAGCTTGGACAGATCATCGCCGATCAGCCGCGTCACTTCCTTGCGAATGGCTTCAGCCGAGGCGGGATTGCCCTTCGCTCGCTCCTCGATCACCCGCTCCAGCATCGAGATCGCGAAGGTCACGCCAGCCGCCTTGAGCGTCTGGAGATCGACCGGCGCCAGGAGCCAGGGTCTGGCGGAATCGCGCCGGTCGGGCGGCGTATTGGCCGCGATCACCTCGAGATCGCCGATCCGCTCGCCCGTCGTCTGCGCGAGCGCCTGAGCCGGATTGTCCTGTTCGCAGAGCGCGCTGATGGTCGGGAAAGTCGCGGAGACGTCGAACACGCCGTCGCTGCGCACGGCAACGACAGCCGGCCCGTTCGCCTGCGGCAGCCAGACACGGCCGGCCAGCGTTCCCCGCGTTCCATCCCCGGGAAGAAGCTCCTTGGCAGTCAATGCGATCATGGCCGCGTCCTCGCTGTTTCTGAGGACCGGAGCGCGAACGACCGATCCCGTTGGCGAAGACCAATAAACGTCTGGCAAGGGAAGTCCAGAGCGGCGACCGCCCTGCTACGCCCCTGCCCTCGCCTTCCGGGCCGCGATCTGCTGGAGGGCCCACCGTGCATTCTTGCGCACGTCGGGATCGGCATCGTCGGCAATCACGGCCAGGAACGCCTCGCCATCCGGATGAGCGATCTCGCCGAGAGCCGCCGCGGCTTCCTTGCGCAGGTTGGCCTGTTCATGCGCGATGCACTGGCCGATCGGTCGCACCGCACGTTCGATCTTCATCCGGCCAAGGCTTCGGATCGCCTTCAGCCGCACCTGCCAGAACTCATCCGCGAGCGACGCCACGAGCTGCTCTGCCGCGATCCCACCGTTGAGGTTGAGGCCGAGCGTTTCGGCGGCCATCTCGCGCACCATCCAGTCACCGTCCTTCAAGGCGCGGGTGATCGTCTCGGCCGCCGGTTTCATCTGCGAGAATGCCAGCGCGGACACCGCCGCACGGCGCACATGTGCATCCGGGTCATTGATCAAGGCCGTCAGCGCAGGAATCGATTCTTCCAGCTTGAGGAATCCGATGACGCCGATCGCCTGCACGCGCACCGCCGCATCCTGGTCCAGGAGCGCTTCCAGCGCGGGCTTGAGGGTGTCCTTGCGGCGCAATTCCTTCAAGGCCCGCAAGGCACCCGTTCGGACAAAGGCATGAGGATGTCGCACCAGGGGCAGCACCACGTCGGCGCAAGCCGGATCCTTAAAACCGGCCATGCTGTCGGCCGCGGCCGCGGCCACGATCCGCTCGGGATCGACCAGCAACTTCACCAGCGCCGTCGCCGCGTCCGGTCCGTCGAATTCGCCGAGCGCCATCGCAACTTGCTGGCGGACGCCGGCATCGGGGTCGTCGACCATCTTGGCCAAATGCGGCACCGCGGCCGGATCGCCGGAATGCCCGAGCCCGATGATGGCGACGCGCCGTTCGGCGGGATCGGCCGCCTGGAGCCGCTCGTCAGCGTCCTCGAGATCGTCGTAGGATTCGAACGGGCTGGACATGCTCACCTCAACAGATAGGGAATGTTGACCGTGACGGCCCCGGTCGGACAATCGGCCTCGCAGGGCATGCAGTACCAGCACTCGTCGTAGGCCATGTAGGCCTTGTTGGTCATCTCGCTGATGCGCAGGACGTCGAGCGGACAGACGTCGACACAGACGGTGCAGCCCTTGTCGGCGATGCATTTGGCGTCGTCGACGACGACCGGGACCGACGTCTGATAGGAGGCGAGAGGCATCGTTGAATCTCCTTGCTGTTGCGGCAGGTCAGGCGGTCGCGCGGATGCGCTGCTTGTCGTAGAGGTCCTTCTCGTCCTCGGCGATCGGCACGACGTAAGGCTCGACCGCGCGCTTCTCGCTGGTCATCCTGCCGTCCCGCTTGCTGAGCAGCGTATGGCAGAACCAGTTCTCGTTGTCCTTCTCCGGGAAGTCGGTACGCCAGTGATAGAGGCCCCAGCGGCTTTCTTCGCGGTAGAGCGAGGCGTGGGCGGCCATGTCGGCGCAATCCATGATTGATTGCACTTCGAGGGCGCGGAGCAGCTCATGCGCGTTGCGGGCGATCATGCGTTCCTGCATGTCCTCCCGCGCCTCGGCAAGCCGGCGCATGCCGAGCTCGTATTTGCGCGTCACCTTCGGCGGCTGCAGATAGTCGTTGACCAGGCGGCGGGTCTTGTACTCGATCTGGTTCGGTGGAATGCCGTCCTCCCGCTTCGTCGGCGCCATCACGCGGTCGCGTTCCACGGCGACGTCGGCAGCATCGAATTCCGCGAAATCGTGATTGTCAGCGAACTCCATCGCGTCGATGCCAGCGACCGCGCCATTGGTGAATGCGCCAAGCATGTAGTTGTGCGGCACGCTCGCCATGTCGCCGGCAGCGTAGAGGCCCGGCACCGTCGTTCGCGCATTGTCGTCGACGAAAACGCCGGAGGCACTGTGGCCGGAACAGAAACCGATCTCGGAGATGTGCATCTCGATCGATTCGCTGCGGTAGTCGACGCCGCGCCCCTGCTGGAACAGGCCGCGCGTCGGCCGCTCCACCTTGTGCAGCGTGGACTCGATTTCCGAGATCGTATCCGGATGCAGATGCTTGAGCTGAAGGAAGACCGGTCCCTTGCCTGAGAGAAGCTCGTTGTAGAACTCGAGCATCATCTGACCCGACCAGTAATCGCACTCGATGAAGCGGGAGCCCTCGTTATTGGCGGTGTATGCGCCAAAGGGGCCCGCGACATAGGCGCAGGCCGGCCCGTTATAGTCCTTGATCAGCGGATTGATCTGGAAGCATTCGAGGTTCGCGAGCGCGGCGCCGGCGTGGTAGGCCATGGCGTAGCCGTCGCCGGAATTGGCGGCATTCTCATAGGTTCCGAACATGTAACCGGATGTCGGAAGACCGAGGCGGCCGGCGGCCCCCATGCAGAGGATGACGGCCTTGGCCTTGATCACCAGCATTTCGGCCGTGCGCGTGTTGACGCTGACGGCGCCGGCAATGCGGCCATCGGCCGATTTCAGCAGACGGGTCGCCATATAGCGGTTCGAGATCAGGATGCGGGCGCGGCGGAGCTGGCGGTAGAGCGCCTTCTTCACGGTCTCGCCGTTCGGCATCGGCAGCACATAGGTGCCGATATGGTGCACCTTCTTGACGGCGTAGTCGCCGTTCTCGTTCTTCAGGAAGCGAATGCCGAAACTATCCAGCTCTTCGATGATGCTGTAACAATTCTGGGCGTATTTGTAGACTGCCTTCTGATCGACGATGCCGTCGTTGGCGATGGTGATCTCCTTGGTATACTGCTCGGGCGTGGCGTAACCGGGAATCACGGCGTTGTTCAGACCGTCCATGCCCATCGAGATCGCGCCCGAACGCTTGACGTTGGCCTTCTCGAGCAGCACGACGTTGGCTTTCGGATTCTTAAGCTTCGCCTTCAGCGCCGCCATCGGGCCAGCCGTTCCACCGCCGATCACGAGCACATCGCAGGAAACCTCCGAGAGTCCGTCCACGATCTGATCTAGTGCCATCACTTGCTCCTGGTTCGCCGAAAGCCGGCGCCTTTGGGTCAGATTTGTTCAGGCGGCGATCCGGCGATAGCAATTAGTTGTCGCCGGAACACGATTTGCGCCTCAGCGTTCGACAAAGGCCTTCTCGATGACGAAGTGCCCGGGCTGGCTGTGACTGCCTTCGACAAAGCCGCGCGCGGAGAACATCGAATGCAGGTCTTCCAGCATGGCCGGGCTGCCGCACAGCATGATACGATCCGTTTCGAGATCGAGGCCGGACTGCCCGATGTCCTCGAACAACTGGCCGGACGCGACCAGGTCCGTGATGCGGCCGCGGTTCTTGAAAGGCTCCCGGGTCACGGTCGGGTAGTAGACGAGCTTGTCGCCGATCAGCGGGCCGAAGACTTCGTGATCGCGCAACCCCTCGACCAGATGCTCCCCGTAGGCGAGTTCCGAGACTTGACGGCAGCCATGGGCCAGCACGATGCTGTCGTAGCCATCATAGACCTCGGGATCCTTGATCAGGCTGGCAAAGGGTGCGAGCCCCGTTCCGGTCGACAACAGCAGCAGCCGCTTTCCGGGAATGAGATTGCCCGTGATCAGCGTGCCCGTCGCCTTGCGGCCCACCAAAATGACGTCGCCTTCCCTGATCTTCTGAAGACGCGACGTCAGCGGACCATCCTGCACCTTGATCGAGAAGAATTCGAGCGCTTCCTCGTGATTGGCGCTGGCCATGCTGTAGGCGCGCATCAACGGCTTGCCGTCGACCTCGAGACCGATCATGGCGAACTGGCCGTTCTGGAAACGGAAGCCGGGATCGCGCGTTGCGGTGAAACTGAACAGCGACTCGGTCCAGTGCCGAACCGACAGAACCGTCTCCTTCTGAAATGCGCTCATCCAACGTCTCTCCTCGTATGACGGCGCGCAACGTCACGGAGAGACAGACTTCCGGCAACTCCGAAGTGAGATCCACGGTCGATTAGTTTCACATTTGCAAGCGACGCCGGGTGAACAGAGAGCCCGTGCCCGCGCGGGCAATTAGTTGCTATCGTCCACGCCCCGCGCCGGCGTAAGAAGGCTCCGGAGGGTCCATCATGACCATGACCGCCCCGGTGGCACCGACCGTGTCCGACTACGAAGCGAGCGACGATCTCGCGGCCCTGCTCGTCCGAACAACCCAGGACGAGGCCCTCAGCCTGCCGGCAGAGCAACTTCGCCTGTCCTGCAAATGCGCCCACTGCACCCGAGCGCGCTTCGACGGCCGCTTCCCGGACAGGTTCCCCGGCATCGCCATTACCGAGATCGGTGATCTCGGCTATGGGCTGAACATCGCCTTTTCGGATGGACACAATCGCGGGATATATCCGAAGCCTTATCTGCTGAGCCTCGCCGGGCGTTAGGCCAATGGCGCCTTGAGACCAACGCAACAGCCACAACAGCCTCCGCCAGCACTCCCTCGCCACTCGCACCAGCCTCATCTGGCACGGACATTGCTCCTCTTTAGAACGACTTGAACGCTCTGGAGGCAGACGATGTTGCAGGCGGCCAATGCGGTTCGCGGGACTGCGCCCCCTGCAGTCCGGCCTGCCGGCAGCTCCTCGCTGCTGCTCACCGAGAACCAGCAATGGATCGGCGGACCGCCTGCACTGATGGACAAGCTGAGCCCGCGAGAGCGGGACCTGGTGCTGAAACAGGGCCGCCGAAAGGTGCTCAATCGCGGCCAGACCCTGTTCAGCCAGGGCGGAAAACACGATGGGATCTGGCTGATCGAGAGCGGCCGCATCCGCGTGTTCTACACCTCCCCACTCGGCCGCGAGATCACACTGGCCTATTGGCATGCCGGAAACTTCGTCGGCGGCCCCGAAGTCTTCGAAGGCACCGTGCATCAATGGTCCGGCGTCGCAGCCAGCAATTGCAGCGTGGTCCACCTTCCCGGAAAAGAGCTGAGATGCCTTGCCGCAGAGATCCCGAACCTCGCCATCGGGCTGATCGAAGGCCTGACTTTCAAGGGCAAATGCTATTCGGCGCTGGCACAGATGCTGGGAACGCGCTCGATCACGCAGCGCCTCGCGCATCTCCTTTTGCACCTCGTCGAGCTTTACGGCGTCGAGGACGCCGATGGGCGGGTGATCGCAGCCGCCTTCACCCATGCGGACATCGCCCACATGGTCGGCGCCACCAGGCAATGGGTCACGATCAGCCTGAAGCGCATGCAGGAGAAAGGCATCGTTCTGACGCGACGTTCGCAGATCGTGGTGTGCAGGCCCGACGTGCTCGAAGACATGCGCGGACAGGCCTCCGACTGACGCGCCAGCGAACAGCCCACATGCTCAGGCAAGCGGCTTTATAGTGCGGGACTGCCCAAGGAGTATGCAATCAGCTTTTCCCGGCAACTAATCGACTGCGAGTTTCATTCCGGATTTGCCCTGTCCGGGCCGCCACCCAATCATGGCAACCACAGCACATCCAACCGAATGAGGATGAGAATGGTCCGCCATCTTTCCACGCTCTCGATCGCGATGTCGGTGACGTCGCTGGCGCTCTTTGTCGCGCGGCCAGCCGCGGCGGAAACCGTAACCCTCGGCATCGGCACGCAGGACACCACGACCAACACCGTGACCGCGGGCGTGGTCATCCGGCAGCTGCGTCTTCTCGAGAAATATCTCCCGAAAGACGGCAAATACGCCAACATCAAGTTCGAGCTGGAGTGGCAGAACTTCACGTCCGGCCCGCCCGTCACCAACGCGATGATGGCGAACAAGCTGCAGATCGGGATGATGGGCGACTACCCGCTGATCGTGAACGGCTTCACCTTCGACAGCAATCCTGAAAGCAAGAGCCGGCTGATCGGCATTGCCGCCTACAGCCTTTCGGGCTCCGGCAACGGCATGGTGGTCCACAAGGATTCGCCCTACTACGATCTCGCCGACCTCAAGGGCAAGCTCGTCAGCGTACCGTTCGGCTCGGCCGCGCACGGCATGGTCCTGAAAGCGATGCAGGATCGCGGCTATCCATCCGACTTTTTCCAGCTGGTCAGCCAGAGCCCCGAGGTCGGCTCGACCAACCTCCAGGAAAAGAAGATCGACGCTCATGCCGACTTCGTTCCCTTCGCCGAATTGCTGCCGTTCCGCGGGTTTGCCCGCAAGATCTTCGACGGTGTCGAGACCAATCTGCCGACCTTCCATGGCATCGTCGTACGCACCGATTTCGCCGAGAAGTATCCCGAGGTCGTCGTCGCCTATTTCAAGGCGTTGATCGCTGCCAACCAGTGGCTGCGCGACGATCCGAAGCTCGCCGCCGAGAAGATCCAGGAATGGACCGGCATCAACAAGGAAGTCGTGTACATCTTCCTCGGGCCCAGCGGCAACATGACGACGGATGCCACGATCAAGCCTCAGCTGATCGAGGCCGCCGCAACCGACGTCAAGGTGCTGCAGAATCTCGGACGCATGAAGGAGTTCGATCCGAAGAAGTGGGTCGATGACAGTTACATCCGCAAGGCTTATGCGGAGATGAAGCTCGACTACGATGCGCAGTTGGCGAGCACGAAGAACTACGAAATCTCCGGCGAAGACGGCTTCTGCAAGAAACCCATTACCGACCCGCGCAAGGCCGGCGAGGTCTGGATCGACGACGCCGGCATCATGCCGTTCTCGTCCGCCGCTTGCACCCTTGGCGCCTATGCCGACTTCAAGTCCAAGGGCAAAAAGATCAACGTTGCCTATGTCTTCGACACCACGCGCGGCATCAAATTGTTCGCCGACCAGGCGTTCTTTGCGGCTGGCAATGGCGAGTTGGCACCGTTCCTGCTCAAGAAGGATGCCGAGGCGCACGCCGCCAAGATCGGCGGCAAGGTGCTCGGCTTCGACGAGGCCGTGAAGGCTGCAGTCGGTGGAGGCAAGACGTGAGCAGCCCCGCCATCCTCAGACAATCCGCGGACAGCGTGCCGGCGAGCGTCGTTGCAAAGGCGGACACATCGCCTGCCCCACCAGCGACGCTGCCGCGCTCCGCCGGAGCGCTGGCCCTGCGCTGGTACCGGCTGAATCGGGGCCGGCTGCGTGCGACCGCGATCGGTATCGCCTCGCTGCTGGCTTTCCTGCTGATATGGCACCTGCTCACGACCTACCGCGTCGTATTCTTCGTCCGATTCACGAACGTGCCCTCGCCGCTCGCGGTCTATGCGAGCTTCACCAAGGCGATCCACGATCCCAAATTCCTGATGCACATCCTGCTGAGCTGCCGGCGTATCTTCATTGGGTTCTCGCTCGCGGCCCTGGTCGGCGTACCACTTGGCCTGGTCATGGGACGTTTCAAACTGATCCACGAGATCATCTTCCCGGTTGCCGAGGTCTTGCGGCCTATCCCCGCAATCGCGTGGGTCCCGATGGCGATCATGCTGTGGCCAACCAACGAGCAGAGCATCGTCTTCATCACGTTCCTTGGTTCCTTCTTCCCGATCCTGGTCAATACGCTGCATGGCATGTCGCTGGTCGATCCGGTACTGGTGCGCGCGGCGCAGTGCCTCGGGGCGCGGGAGCGCTCGATCTTCCGCGAGGTGTATTTCCCGGCCTCGCTGCCGCACATCTTCACCGGTCTCACGGTCGGCATGGGCGTCGCCTGGGTGTCGCTGATCGCAGCCGAGATGATCTCCGGCCAATACGGCATCGGCTATTTCACCTGGGAGGCCTACTCACTGGTGCAGTATGCCGACATTGCGCTCGGCATGATCGCGATCGGCGTGCTTGGCCTCGGATCGAGCCTGCTGATCAGGGGCGCCGGACAATTGGTGATGCCGTGGAGGTCGACATGAGCGAGCTGCAAGCGAACGCGCCGAAGGGCCATATCGACGTCAGGAATTTCTCGCTCAGCTATGACAGCATCGAGGGACCGGTTCAGGCCGTCACCGACACGCAGATCCACGTCAAGCCCGGCGAGTTCGTCTCCATCGTCGGCCCGTCCGGCTGCGGAAAGTCGACGCTCCTCAATGCGGTTGCGGGGTTCCTGAAGCCGACGACGGGGATCGTGACCGTCGACGGCGAGCCCGTGAACGGTCCAAGCGCCGAGCGAGGTATGGTTTTCCAGCAATATTCACTCTTTCCATGGAAGACTGTCCGGGAGAACGTCGAGTTCGGCCTGAAGATGCGCGGAATGCCGCGTTCACAGCGTGAACGCGCTGCGCGCACGCTGCTTGGGCTGGCGGGACTCGAGGCCTTCGAGAAGCACTACCCGGAAAGGCTGTCAGGCGGCATGAAGCAGCGCGTCGGCATCGTCCGGGCGCTGGCGACCGGCCCCAAAGTGCTACTGCTGGACGAGCCCTTCGGCGCACTCGACGCGCAGACCCGGGTCATCATGCAGCAGATCCTCACCAACATGTGGCAACGGCTGAAGATCTCGGTCCTGTTCGTTACCCACGACATTGACGAGGCGATCTTCCTCTCCGACCGCGTCTATTGCATGACCGCACGCCCCGGCTCCATCAAGGCGGAGATCCCGATCCCGCTGGAACGGCCGCGCCAGCAGGCGATGATGATGTCGTCGGAATTCCTGGCCCTGCGCCGCGGGCTGATGTCGCTGATCCGCGAGGAGAGCCTTAAGGCGATGGGCGGCGAAATCACCGATCTCGGCATGCAAGGGCTGAACATCGAGCTGCACGGCCATTCGTTGGCAGATGTGATTTGAGTTCGTCCGCCCGCTTGCAAGTTTCGTAGGGTGGACAAAGCGAAGCGTGCCCACCACTTGCGCCAATGGCGTGGGCACAGGGCGCACAGCGCGCTCGCGCCTTCGCCCAACCTGCGCCAGCTTCGCGTTCCTCACTTGAACCAGTGCACCAGCGCGATACTGATTCCGAGCAGCAGCATCAGCGAGAGCGTCACCGCGGCTGTCACCCTGCCCCCGACATTGGCGAGCACGCGCACATCGACGCCGAGACCCAGCGCGGCCATCGATACCACGGTGAGGAAACCCGTGATCTTCGTGACCGGCCCGACCACGGTCCCAGGCACGATCTCGAGCGACCGCAGTGTGGCCAGCGCCAGAAAGCCGAGGATGAACCAGGGCACCAGGCGGAAAAAGCCGACATTGGTCTTCCCGGCACCGCTCTCCCAGCGCGAGGCGACCAGCGAGAGGCCGACCACGACGGGCCCCAGCATCAACACGCGCATCAGCTTCACCAGCGTTCCGATCTGCGTCGAGACGAGCCCCGCAGGGACCGTCGCCGCCAGCACCTGCGGCACGGCGTAGACGGTCAGGCCCGCGAGGATGCCGTACTGGGTCGCCGTCAGTTGCAGCAAGGGAATCAGGAGCGGCAGGCCGAGGACCATCATCACGCCGAGGATGGCGGTGAACGAGATCGAGGATGCGATCTCGTCGCTGGTCGCGCCGATGATCGGGGCGACCGCGGCGATCGCCGAATTGCCGCAGATCGAATTGCCGCAGGCGATCAGGATCGATAGCCGGGTCGACAGGCCGAGCAGGCGGCTGAGGCCGAAGGACACGCAGAGCGTCACAACCACGACAGCGGCAATCGATGCCAGCAGGGCAATGCCCGAAGCGGCGATCGCGGCAAAGCTGATGGACGCGCCGAGCAGCATGACTGCGACTTCGAGCAGTTGCTTGGCGCTGAAGGCGATGCCGGCCTGCCAGCGCGGGGCCGGCTTCCAGAAGCTCCGCACGGCCATGCCGAGCAGGATCGCCATCACCAGCGCCTCGACATAGGGATGCTCGAAGACGCCCAATTCGGCCCGTTCAAGAAGGGCCGACACGCCAGCGACGAGGATGCACAGGAGGATGCCGGGAATCAGCGCCGCGACGCGGCCTACGGCGGTGGCCGGCTTGGGATCGACCGAACTGGATGCTTGATTCTGCGACACAAATCCCTCCCGGAGGAGAAGGATTTATACGCAGCGCGCGGCCATTGGGAAATAAGTTTTCGACATATCAGGACCGAGGGAAAGTTCTGTCCTCAGCCGCATGATCAAGATCAGGAGATCAGAAGATCAGGCTCTTGGCCAGGGAGGCCACACGGCTGAATTCGTCATAGATGCCGGGCTCGAAGAACACGGCGCGGGCCAGGACGATGCCTGCAATCAGCGACCAGAACAGCGCAGTACCGGTCCGCAGCAAAAGCCTGGACGCGCGCGATTTCGGCTGGGTGTCCGTTGCGGACACCAGCTGCTCGCCGAAGGGCTCAAATCCGGTGCGGTCCATGGCAGTCAATCCATCCATTGCTGCCGGGAATGTCGTCGTTTGGGCCGCAAACGGCAATGGAAGGGATTGGCGTTTTTGCGCCATGAACGACAAGGTTCTTTCGTCGGGCGAGCCCAGGACAGAAGCTTTCTTCTCCAAGGGCTTTCGACGCCTAAAGCGCCAGATAGCGCCGACGGATCGCCTCGTTGGCCTTCAGTTCGTCGATCCCCGCGGCGTAGACGATCTGCCCCTTGTCGATCACCGTGGCGTGGCTGGCAAGACCGAGACAGAAGTGCATGTTCTGCTCGGCGATCAGCACCGTCGACCCAATGCTCCTGAGCTGGCGCAACAGCTCGCCGATCCGCTGCACGATGATCGGCGCCAGGCCTTCGCTCGGCTCATCGAGCAGCAGGAGGGCCGGATTGCCCATCAGCGTGCGCGCGATGGCCAGCATCTGCTGTTCGCCGCCGGAGAGACGTCCGGCGATGCGATGGCGCAGCGGCTCCAGCAGTGGGAAGACCTCATAGATGCGCTTGATCGGCCATTCGTCCTGGCCGTCTGGTCCCCTCTTGCGGCCGATCACGAGATTGTCCTCGACCGTGTGCTCCGGAAAGACCTGTCGATCCTCCGGCACGAAGCCGAGGCCGGCGCGCGCGATATGATACGGTTTGCGGCCAGAGATCACGGCGCCGCGCAAGCTGACCCTGCCCCGCCGCGGCGGTGCAAGACCCATGATGGCTTTCATTGTCGTCGATTTGCCCGCACCATTTCGCCCGAGGAGCGCCATGGTTTCGCCCTGGCGCACCGAGAGGCCGACGCCGAACAGAATCTGGCTGGTGCCGTAATAGACGTCGAGATCGGCGACCTCGATGATGACATCGCTCATGCCGCGGCTCCGGCATGTTCGGTGCCGAGATAGGCGTCGATCACCGCGCTGTTGTTGCGGATCTCGTCCGGCGTGCCGGTGGCGAGGATGCGGCCGTAGCAGAGCACGACGATCCTGGGTGCGATCTTGAACACGATGTCCATGTCATGCTCGATGAACACGACGGTGATCTTCTGCCGTTCCCAGAGCTCGCGCACCTTGTCGATCATGCGCCAGCGCTCTTCCGGCCCCATGCCGGCGGTCGGCTCGTCGAGCAGCAGCACCTTGGGCTCGAGCACCAGCGCGAGCGCGATGTCGAGCAGTTTCTGGTCGCCATGCGAGAGCGTCGCCGCGGTGCGGTTGCGCTTGCCCGCAAGTCCGAGCAGCTCCATTACATATTCGGCGCGTTCGCGCGTTTCCGGCAAGGGAAAGCGCTTGTGCAGGACAGCGGACGAGCGCTGGTCGGCGCTCACCGCGGCCAGCATCGTCTCCTGCACCGTCAGTGATTTGAAGATGCTGGCGACCTGGAAGGCGCGGCCAATGCCATGCCGGACGATCTCGGGCGGCGAGCGACCGGCGAGATCGACGCCGCCCAGCAACACCTGGCCGGAATCCGGCCTCAAGGCGCCCGTGATCAGGTTGAAGAACGTGCTCTTGCCGGCCCCGTTCGGCCCGATCACCGCCGTGAGCGAGCCGTCCGGGAATTCGAGCGAGACATCGTTGGTCGCTTTCACGCCGCCGAAGGATTTTGCAAGGTTGCGGATCTCGAGCATGGCTAATGCTCCTCGCCTGTGTGGCGCCTGCGGGCAAACCAGTCCGCGGCGAAATCGAGCAGGCCCTTGCGCAGGCCGAGCGCAAAGAACAGGATCACGATTCCCAGCACGATGCCGTGATACTCGGTGAATCGCGTCACGGTGTCGTTGAGGACGAGCAGCAGCACCGTGCCGACCATCGGCCCCAGGAAGGTCGAGACGCCGCCGAGCATGTTGATGAAGATGCCCTCGCCCGAGATCGTCCAATAGGCGAATTCGGGATAGGCGCCGGAGACGAACAGCGCCATCACCATGCCGCCCATCGACGCGAACAGCGCCGCCAGCACGAACACTGTCAGCTTCGCGCGCCAGACATCGATGCCGAGGAAGCTTGCCCGCGCGGCATTGTCGCGGATCATGCGCAGCGTATAGCCGAACGGCGATTGTGCGATCTGGCGCATCGCGAGCAGGCCCAGCACGAGGACCGCGCAGCTTGCGACATAGAGATGGACGTGGTTGGCGAGATCGATACCGAAGAAGACGGGGCGCGGAATGCCGCCGCGCAAGCCCTGGTCGCCGCCGGTGAAGGAAGCCCAGGACAGGATGGTCGAATGGATCAGCATCTGGAACGCCAGCGTCACGAAGGCGAAATAGATCTCCTTCAGGCGCACGCAGATCGCGCCGATCGCGGCCGCGACCACGGCGGTGATCGCAAGCGTTGCAACGAAGGCGACGGGGATCGGCACACCGAGGCGCTGCATGATCAGGCCGAAGCTGTAGGCCCCCAGACCGAAGAACATGCCGTGGCCGAACGATGTCAGGCCGGTATATCCGACGAGAAGATTGAGCGAGGTCGCGAACAGGCCGTAGGCCGAGCAGCGGATCACGAAATCGAGCAGCGCCTTGCTGCCCGTGAACATCGGCACGCTCGCCAGCACGGCAAAGGCGATCAGCGCGATCAGCACGTCGCGATAGCGATGAAGCACGGCGCCGCTGCGCACGGGCGTCAGGCTCTCGGCGCGTCCGGCCTCCAGCTCGGTCATGCCGCCTCCCGGCCGAACAGCCCGGTCGGCTTGGACACCAGCACGACGACCATGAACAGATACATCAGGCCTTCGGTGAACAGCGGAAAGCCGAGCGATCCGAACGAGCGGATCAGGCCGAGCAGCAGCGCGCCGATCAGCGCGCCCAGGATCGACCCCATGCCGCCGATCACGGTGACGATGAAGGACTCGATCAGCACCGAGAATCCCATCCCCGGCGTCAGCGAACGCACCGGCGCTGCCAGCGCGCCGGCGAGGCCGGCCAGCATGCCGCCGAGTGCGAACACGCCGCCATAGATCAGGCCGGTATTGATACCGAGCGCGGAGACCATGCCGGGATTGTGCGCGGCGGCGCGGATCACCTTGCCGATCCGGCTACGCGACAGCCCGATGCCGAGAACGGCCGCGGCAGCGAGCGCCACGCCGATCAGGAGCAGGTAATAGGGCGGCACCACGCCGCCGGCGATGAACAGCGGCATCACCTGGAAGGCGGCGGGCATGCCCATCGCCTTGAACTCGGGTCCCCAGATGATGCGCACGACGTCGTCGAAGATCAGCACGAAGGCGTAGCAGACGAGCAATTGCATCAGGACATCGGCACCATAGACGCGGCTCATGAAGACGCGTTCGAAGATCAGGCCGAGGATGGCCGTGCCGCATGCCCCCGCCAGCATCGCGAGCGCGAAGCTGCCGGTGAGCTGGTAGGTCGTCATAGCGAAATAGGCGCCGAACATGTAGAAGGCGCCGTGGCTGAAATTGACGACCTTGAGCACGCCGAAGATCAGCGTCAGGCCGACCGCGACCAGAAACAGCAGCATGCCGATGATGAGACCGCTGGTCGTTTGCGTTACCAGGCAGGCGGGACTGGCGAGGCAGCCGGCGAGTGCGTCGAGATCCACGGAAGCACTTTCACTGTCATGCGCCCGAATCGGCGCAGAAAAAGCTGGCATGGCGGAGACGAACGATCATCTCCGCCATGGGCGCGATATGGGCGCGATCAGGTGTAGCCCTTGCTCTTCTTCCACTCGGCTTCGAGTTCGAAGATGGTCTTCCAGTCGCCGGCCTTGACCTCCGGCACGTAGGGCTCCTGCGGGATCGTTGTGCCCCAGCCGATGGCGTAGCCGACCAGCGTGTGGTCGTCGCCGCGCATCGTCACGGTGCCGTCGGCGCCGAACGGGCACTTGATCGTGAGACCCTTGAGAACCTCCGCGATCTTCTTGCCATCGGTCGAATTCGCCTTCTTCGCGGCCTCCGACAGGAACATCACCGCCGTCGCGTTCTGCCACGACCAGTTGGTCGGATATTCGTTGTACTTGGCCTTGTAGGCATCGCCCCAGGCAGCGTTCTCGGCCGTGGTCGGGAAGGTCTTGATGTAGCGGTTGCCGGAATGGATGCCCTTCGGCAGGTTCTTCACCACCGTGAGCGCCGTGTAGTCGGCCATGTTGACCGCGAACACCTCCATCTGGCTGAACATCGCGTAGATGTTGGCCTGGTCGATATAGGAGGTGAGATCGCCACCCCACAGGCAGGAATAGAGTGCCTGCGGCTTGGCCTGGAGGATCTTCGTCACGACCTCGGTGTAGTCGGGCTGGAACAGCTTCGGCCAGGACTCGCTGATGATCTCGACATCGGGCGCGAAGCGCTTCAGATACAGCGTGAACTCGCCGGTGGTGTCGCGGCCATAGGCGTAGTCGGGCGAACAGGTCGCCCATTTCTTCAGGCCCTTGGCCTTGGCGATCGAGGCCGCATAGCTGCCGCCGACGATGGAATCGTGAATGCCCTGGCGGACGCAGCGGAACGCGTTCGGAATGTGCTGCTTGGGATCTGCAGTGAGCGATGACGCCTCCGAGCAGGTGTGGACGCACAGCACGCCGAGATCGCGCGCGACTTCATGCACCGCGAAGGATCCCGAGGACGCCTCGCCGTCGATCAGCCATTCGCAGCCGTCGGTGTTGACCAGTTCGCGCGCGACGCGGGCGGCCTCCTGCGGCTGTCCCTTGGAATCGCGGATCACCATCTCGATCTGGCGGCCGGCGAGGCCGCCGGCGGCGTTCACCTTCTCGACTTCCAGCAGTACCGCATTGCGCGATGACGTGCCCAGCTGCGCGACTCGGCCGGACAGGATCGTCGGCATGCCGATCTTGATGGTCTTGGCCTGGGCGCGCGCCACCCACGGCGCGGCAACACTCATGGCACCGGCGCCCATCAGCGCCAATGTCGAACGGCGGCTGATGCCCGGCGTGCGGGTTTTCGTCATTGTCCCCTCCCTCATTCGGGTCGGCGTTTCGTGGTCCCTGTCGGAGATCGTCTCGTCTCCGTGTTCCCAAGGATTTCAGAGGTAGGGGGGTGACGTCAAGCCAATGATGAATTACGAGTCATAATTCATCGAGGGAGGAACGAGGCCACAATCGGCCCAAACCCAGCGCAATGATCAATCTTTCGAGCTTCATCGCCTTTCACGCCCGGCGCACGCCGGAGCGCCCTGCGCTGAAATATCGCGGCGAAGAGATTTCCTACGCGCTGTTCGACGCCCGCATCCGCAAGGTCGCCGGCTGGCTCGCGGCGCAGGGGATCGGCGCCGGCGACGTCGTGGCCGTACTGATGAAGAACAGCGCCGCGTTCCTCGAGCTCGTGTTCGCGACCAGCCATCTCGGCGCGGTGTTCCTGCCGATCAACTTCCGCCTCTCCCGCGACGAGGTCGGCTACATCGTCGATAATGCCGACGCGCGATTGTTGGTCGTCGACGACGAACTCGGTGCGAATGCGGCCGGCGCGAGAGCGGTGGTGCTGAACGAGGCCTCGCAACGGAGCGTCACGACTCTCTCGGGCGATATCCCGCCCGCGCCGATGCATGTCCGCGCGCCGTCGGACCTGATGCGACTGATGTACACGTCGGGCACGACCGACCGCCCCAAGGGCGTGATGCTGACCTACGACAACTTCTACTGGAAGTCCGCCGACCAGACCGTCGCGCTCGGCCTCGGCACCGACACGCGGCTGCTGGTGGTCGGGCCGCTCTATCACGTCGGTGCGCTTGACCTGCCCGGGATCGCGGTGTTCTGGCACGGCGGCTTCATGCGCCTCGAACGCAATTTCGAACCGGAGACCGCGCTCGCCGCCATCGCCGAGGACGGGCTAAACGCGGCCTGGTTCGCGCCGGTGATGACCACGGCCATGCTGACCTGCCCCACCCGCGACCGTTACGACGTCTCCAGCCTGCGATGGGCGATCGGCGGCGGCGAGAAGACGCCCGAGGGGCGTATCCGCGCCTTCTCGGACCTCTTCCGCAACGCGCGCTATATCGACGCCTATGGCCTCACCGAGACCGTGGGCGGCGACACTTTCATGGAATCGGGCCGCGAGATCGAGAAGATCGGATCGACCGGGCGCGCCATCGCCCATGTCGAGATCGAGATCCGCGATGAAGGCGGCAACGCCCTGCCGGCGAACGTCAATGGCGAGATCTGCCTGCGTGGACCGAAGATCACGCGAGGCTATTGGAAGGATCCGGACAAGACGGCGTCCGCCTTCTTCGGCGACTGGTTCCGCTCCGGCGACGTCGGCTATCTCGACGACGATGGCTTCCTCTACCTGACCGATCGCAAGAAGGACATGATCATCTCCGGCGGTGAGAACATCGCCTCCTCGGAAGTCGAACGCGTCATCTACGAGTTGCCCGAGGTCCGCGAGGTCGCAGTGGTCGGCCTGCGCGATCGGCGCTGGGGCGAGCGCCCGGTCGCCATCGTCGTTCTCGCCGACGGCGCGCGGCTCGAACTGCCTGCCCTGGCCGAGCATTGCCGCACGCGGCTCGCCAGCTTCAAGGTGCCGAAGCAACTCGTCATCCGCGACAGCCTGCCGCGCAATCCATCCGGGAAGATTCTCAAGCGCGCGCTGCGCGCCGAACTGGAGGACCAGGCATGACCCAAGGCCCCGCCTCTGCGAAGGTCGCAAAGCTAAACCGGGTCGAGCGCAACGCCTGGACCAAGCAGAACATCTTCGAGGCCGCGACCAGAGTGGTCGGCAAGTATGGTTATGCCGAAGCATCCGTCGCACGCATCACCGAGCAGGCAGGTGTCGCGCAAGGCACGTTCTACAATCATTTCGAGAACCGTCAGGAACTGCTCGACCAGTTGCTGCCCAAGATCGGTCTCGACATGGTCGAGTTCATCCGCGCCCGCACCGGTACCGCCGACGCCGCGCGCCAGGAGATCGCACGCTTCTCCGCCTTCTTCGATTTCATCCGCGAGGTACCGGAATTCCTGCGGATCCTCAACGAGGCCGAGTTCTTCGCGCCCGTCGGATACCAGAAGCACCTTGACAACATCTCGAGCGCCTATGTCCGGATCCTGCGGCGTGCCCGTGGGACAGGCGCGATCGACGATTACAGCGACGAGGAGTTCGAGGCGATCGTCCACATGCTGATGGGCGCGCGCGGATATCTCAGCCGCCGCTACTCCTACTCCCCCGACGGCGTCATCGCGGTACCCGACCACGTCATCTCCGCCTACCGCAAACTGATGACGCGGGGGCTCTTCAACTCCTCCGAAGAACCGGACCAGTGATGAACACCCAGGCCCAAGACAAACCACTCGACCTTGCCTCGGCGATCGCCGAAGGCGACATCCGCTGCCTGCTGATGGTTCTGGTGCACATGACCGGAGACCAGCGCTGGCTCGCGCCGCCTTATCTGCCCAGGCGCGACATCCGCCTCATTCCCGATCCCGAGGCCGGCGTTCCCCCGGAGATCCAGGACGAGATCCGTGCCGCTGTGGTCGACCTGTTTTCGGCCGGCACGCCGCAACCCGTCATCAGCGATCCGGGCGAGGACCTGTTGCTCCGGATGATGCGCGCCTGCCTCGGCGAGAACGTCGCGCCGGAATACGCGCCCTTGATGCGGGAAGAGATGGGCTTCGTGTCGCGCGAGGCGCGCTGGACCAGGCGTCCCAGCGATGAGAAGCTCGCCGCGCAGCACGTGCTGATCGTCGGCGCCGGAGTCTGCGCCATCGCGCTTGGCGTCGCGCTTGGCCATCTCGGCATTCCCTACACCATCGTCGAGAAGAACGATGATCTCGGCGGCACCTGGTGGATCAATCGCTATCCCGGCTGCGGCGTCGACACGCCGAACCATTCCTATTCCTATTCGTTCGGCTCGCGCCACCTCTGGACACGCTATTTCTGCCAGCGCGAGGAACTGCTCGGCTATCTCCAGAAAGTCGCCGAGGAATACGGCATCCGCAAACATCTGCGCGTCAACACCGAGCTGACTTCATCGCGCTGGGACGAGGACAGACAGCGCTGGATCTCGACGCTGAAGACGACGTCCGGCGAAGAGACCTTCGAATCCACCGTTCTGGTCTCGGCCATCGGCCAGCTCAACGATCCTTCCCGCGCCCATTTCAAGGGAGAGGAAGGCTTCAAGGGGACCATCCTGCACTCGGCGCTGTGGTCCAATGACATCAGGATCGACGGCAGGCACGTGGCGGTCATCGGGACCGGTGCGACGTCGATGCAGCTGGTGCCGTCGATCGCCGATCGCGTCGCCTCCGTTTCCGTCTACCAGCGCAGTCCGCAATGGGCACGGCCCGTGAAGGGCTATTCCGACCCGATCAGCGAAGGCGCGCGCTGGCTGCTGGCGCATCTGCCGTTCTACGCGCAATGGTATCGCTTCAACATGTTCTGGCGCTACGGCGACGGCCTGCTGCCGTTCCTGCGCAAGGACCCGGCCTGGCCGCATCCCGAGCGCGCGGTGAACAAGGGCAACGACAGGCATCGCCAGGAACTGACCGACTTCATCCAGTCCGAACTGAAGGATCGGCCGGACCTGATCGCCAAATGCGTGCCGACCTACCCGCCTTATGGCAAGCGCATCCTGCTCGACAACAACTGGTTCAAGACCCTGACCCGGCCGAACGTGGAACTGGTCACCGACGCGATCGACCGTTTCGACGAAACCGGCATCGTCACCAGCGACGGCAAGCACCGCGCAGCCGACATCATTGTCGTCGCCACGGGCTTCAAGGTCACGGAAATGGCGGCGAGGCTCAACATCAGCGGTCGCGGCGGCGGGACCCTTCGGGAGGCCTGGGGTCACGACAACCCGACCGCCTTTCTGGGCCTCACCGTCCCCGGCTTTCCGAACTTCTTCTGCATGCTGGGCCCGAATGCCGGCCCCGCGCATGGCGGCAGCGTCATCTTCCAGTCGGAGTGCCAGAGCCGCTACATCTCCGCCTGCCTCGTCGACATGATCGAACGTGACATTGCCGCGATCGATGTCCGCGAGGACGTCCTCGATGATTATGTGCGGAAGGTCGATGCCGAGCATGAAGCCATGATCTGGACTCATCCGGGCATGACCACCTACTACCGCAATTCGAGCGGCCGGGTGTTCTCTGCCATGCCCTGGCGGTTCGTGGATTACTGGCGCATGACCCACGATCCGGATCTGGGCCAATACCGCCTGACCACGCGTGCATGAGCCCCCCGGAACTTGTCGGCTTCACTGCCCCAGCCGCTCGCGATGATCGGGACGGACAAGGGCGGCAGCCGCCGACCTGCCCGCCGCGCCGTAGCGCGAACGCAAGCGCGTCCCCGCAAGCGGATCACGCCGGGATCGATCTTTCGATCGAGAAAGCGAGGCGTCACCTGCCGATCGACGCACTGTCATCGAATTGTCATCGAATGTGCCGAGACCTGTCGGTCTCACACATCCGGGATCAGACATGGACTATTTCAAGCGCTTCAACTTCCTGTTCGCCGCACCCGTATTCGACGCCGATGATCTCGAGGGCATTCGCTTCAACCAGATCATCGAGGAGATCCAGCGCTCCGGCTTCGAGGTGGTGCGGGCTCGCAGGCTGGAAGACGCCGAGATCGCCGTGCAGACCGACGCCGCCATCGGCTGCATGGTGGTCGACTGGGGCAAGAAGGGGCTCGAAGGCAAGACGTCCTCGCTGATCAACCTGATGCGTCGCCGCGGCCTCGATTTCCCGATCATCCTCCTGATCCGGCGCAAGCGCTTCGAGGATCTGCCCGTCGAGGTCCTGGACTTCATCGACGGCTACGTCTTCCTGTCCGAGGAAACGCCCCCCTTCATCGCCAAGAATCTGATCAGCCGCCTCAAGCAATATGCCGAGACGCTCAAGACGCCCTTCTTCGGCGCGCTGGTCGATTATGCCGAGGAGGGCAACCAGCTGTGGACCTGCCCGGGCCACAATGGCGGCGTGTTCTACAATCGCAGCCCGGTCGGCCGCGTCTTCGTCGAGCACCTCGGCGAATCCGTGTTCCGGGACGATCTCGACAATTCGGTGCTCGATCTCGGCGATCTCCTGACGCATGAAGGACCCGCGCTCAAGGCGCAAAAGGAGGCGGCGGCGATCTTCGGCGCCGAGAAGACCTATTTCGTGCTCAACGGCACCTCGACGTCCAACAAGGTCGCGCTCGGCGCGCTGGTGACCGACGGCGATCTCGTGCTGTTCGACCGCAACAACCACAAGGCCGCCCATCACGGGGCGCTCATGATCAATGGCGGGGTTCCCGTCTACGTTCCAACCGTCCGCAACGCCTGGGGCCTGATCGGGCCTATGCGCTGGGACGTGCTGGAGGAGAACGCGCTGCGCGAGGCCATCCGCAATCACCCGCTCGTCACGGACAAGGATGCCTGGCGCAAGGAGCGCCCCTTCCGCGTCGCCGTGATCGAGCAGTGCACCTATGATGGCTCGATCCACAGCGCCGAGATGATCCTGAAGCGCATCGGCCATCTCTGCGACTATATTCTGTTCGACGAGGCCTGGGCCGGCTTCATGAAATTCCACCCGCTCTATGCCGGCCGTTTTGCCATGGGCCTTGCGAACCTGCCGCCGGAAGCTCCGGGCATCATCGCGACGCAATCGACCCACAAGCAACTGGCGAGTTTTTCGCAGGCCTCCCAGATCCACATCAAGGACCGCCACATCCGTGGCCAGAAGCGGCGCGTCGAGCATCGCCGCTTCAACGAAAGCTTCATGCAGCACGCATCGACCTCGCCCTTCTACCCGTTGTTCGCCTCCCTCGATGTCGGCGCGCAGATGATGAAGGGCCGCTCCGGCGAGGTGCTGTGGGACGACACGATCCGGCTCGGCATCGAACTGCGCAAGAAGATCCGTGCGATGCGGCGGGAGTTCGAGGAGAAGGAGCAGAATCCGGACCGGCGCTGGTTCTTCGAACCTTTCGTGCCCGATCGGGTCGCCATTCCCGACGTCAGCCGCCCCGGCGGTACGCACAACGTCGCCTGGGAGACGCTGTCCACCGACGAACTCGCGACCAACCCCGTACTGTGGCAGCTCGCGCCCGGCAGCACCTGGCACGGCTTTCCGGACCTGGCGGACGGCCTCGCCATGACCGACCCGAACAAGCTGACCCTGCTCACGCCCGGCTTCGACCGCGCCACCGGCGCCTATGCCGAGCACGGCATTCCGGCGCCGGTCGTCGCGCAATATCTGCGCGAGAACCGCATCGTGCCCGAGAAGAACGACCTCAACTCCCTTCTCTTCCTGCTCACGCCCGGCGTCGAAGCGAGCAAGGCCGGCACGCTGATCTCCGGGCTCGTCGCCTTCAAGCGGTTGCATGACGACAACGCCCTGCTGGCCGACGCGATTCCGGAGTTCCATCAGCGACGACCGGCCCGCTATGCCGGGGTGCGCCTGCGCGATCTCTGCCGCGACATGCACAATTTCTTCCGCGCCGCCGATGTCCGCGCGCTCCAGGCGCGGCAATTCATGCCGGAGCATATGCCCGAGATCGCGATGTCGCCGCGCGATGCCGCCCGCTATCTGTTCCGCAACGATGTCGACTATATCCCGATCGAGGCGATCACCGGCCGCATTGCCACCACGCCCTTCGTGGTCTATCCGCCCGGGATCGCGACCATCGTTCCCGGCGAGCGGCTGACCGAGCGTGCCAAGCCGATGATCGATTACCTCAAGATGTTCGAGGCCTGCTTCAACACCTTCCCCGGCTTCGACGTAGAGATCCAGGGGCTGTACAAGGAAGTCGACGCGCAGGGCCGCATCAGGCTCCACACCTATGTGGTCGCCGAGTAGATGCCGATGACCGACACGGCGATGGTGACCACCGCTGACGAGCCGGTCCAGGTCCGGCCCTCGCGCGAGAGCGATGTCGAGGCGATGCTGGCGATCTACCGCCATCACGTTCGCAGCGGCGTCCCGCGGGACGTCGAAGGCACGGGCGCGCCCGAGCCGGACGATCTGCGTGACCGACGCAAGAACCTGAAGCAGACCCGCCTGCCGCATCTGGTCGCGACCTATCGCGGCGCCGTTGTCGGTTATGCCTATGCGGTCCTGTTCCGCAAGCGTCCGGCCTATCGCTATGCGGCCAAGCACTCCATCTACGTCCACCACGAGCATCTCGGCCGCGGGGTCGGCCGGCTGTTACTTGGTGAACTGATCGATTCCTGTGCCGCGGCCGGCTTTCGTCAGTTGATCGGCTATATCGACGCCGACAATGCACCGTCGCTCAGGCTGCACGAAAGGTTCGGCTTTGCACAGGTCGGTCTGCTCTGCGGCGTTGCCTTCCGTCACGGACGCTGGTCCGATACCGTAATGGTCCAGCGCTCGCTCGGCGCAGGCGCGACGGCACCCCCGCCGATTGCAGCGCCCGGACGGTGAGCGGATTCAGGACGGAAAATCCGCCGGCTGCACGTGGATGCGGTCCGCATGCAGCGACCAGTGATGCAGAGCCTTTTCCTCGCAGAACCTGGCCATCGCCCGTTCGCGCGCCTCGTCCTCGTCGGCGGCGTCGACCTCGAGGGTGCGTTGGCAAACCTCGCTCTGCCGTCCGTACTCGCCGAGGACGTTCTTCATGAACTTGACGATATAGACAGACATGGAACCTGAACCTCCTGCTGCCCCGGCAAACCGCGATCTTATAACTCGCAAGGGATAGCTGATCTTGACGCGGATCAAATTGCAAGGGGCAGCGTCTGGTTCCGGAACCCCGAGCCGGGCTCAGCCCGGCGTCACGCCGAAGGCCTGCCGGAAACGCTCGGCGTAGCGAGGCCATACCTCGGGATTGATGAGACGCGGCGGACGCTTGCCGTCCAGGGTCTCCAGCACCTGCTCGGCCGCGATGCGACCCATGTTCTGGCGTGCTTCGATCGTCACGCCGGCCGTATGCGGGCTCGCCAGCACGTTGTCGAACTGGAGCAGCGGATGCTCGGGCGGTGGAGGTTCCTTGGACCAGACGTCGAGGCCCGCGCCGGCGATGCGTTTGTCGCGCAGCGCCTGCAGCAGGGCATCCTCGTCGTGAATGAAGCCGCGCGCGGTGGTGATGAAATAGGCATGCGGCTGCATCAGGCCGAACTCGCGGACGCTGATCATGTTGCGGCTGCCCTTGTTGAGCGGGCAGGAAATCGAGACGAAATCGGCGCGGCGGAGCAATTCGTCCAGCTCGACCTTCTCGCCGCCCCGTTCGGCGATCAACTCGGCCGACAGATAGGGGTCGTAGGCCAGCACCTTCATACCCAGCAGGCCCTTGCACAAGGCGGCGATGCGACGACCGACATTGCCGATCCCGATGATGCCGACGGTCTTGTGCTCGACCTCGTTGCCGACGAGTTCGTTGCGGTTGACGTCACGCTCCCGGCGCAGGCGGCGGTCCGACTGGATGATGCGCTTTGACAGCGTCAACATCATCGCCAGCGCATGTTCGGCAACCGAGTGGGCATTGCCGCCGGACTGGTTGACCACCAGAACACCCGCGTCGGTGCAGGCCTCGACGTCAACGGGGTCGAACCCCGCACCATTGCTGGAGACCAGCAGCAGGTTGGGGGTACGCTTCAGGAACGCGGCATCGACATGGAAATGCGGCGCCAGTTCGTCACGGGCGGCGCCGATCTGGTAAACATGGGCCGCGCTCAGGATCGGCGCATAGAATGCTTCGGGGCTCTCGTTCTCGATCCGGTCGAGACGGACGTCGGGCCGCGCCTTCAAGATGTCGATGTAGATCGGATTGGCGAGATATTTGACATAGAAGACGCGCTTGCTGTTGACGGACATCTCGACCCTTCCGGCTCTTTTGTGGAGGTCCGCCAGGACCGGACTGGCGTGCGCCCTGCCCCTCGCGTCCTCCTGCTTTTCGTGACCCGGACATGTTGACAATCCCGTCCGTCACGTCAAGTTCGGCGGACCGCTCCGACGCCAAAAACCAAGAAGCATGAGTGGATCGAGGGAGAACGCAGTGGCGATTGCGGACCAGAAAACCGAAGCGGCCGGCGAGAAGAGCTGGCATGCGATCATCCTGCAGACCCTGAAGCGGAACGAGGTCAGCCTGATCCCCTACGTCCCCGATCGCGTGCTGACGCCGCTGATCAAGCACCTGCACGCCGACCCCTTCTTCACCACCTTCGCGGCGACCCGCGAGGAGGAAGCCGTCGGTATCGTCTCGGGCGCGTGGATGGGCGGACGACGCGGCGCGGTCCTGATGCAGACATCCGGCTTCGCCACGCTCGCCAACGTGCTCGCCTCGCTGGCGGTGCCCTATCAGATTCCGCTGATCATGTTGGTCTCCGAACGCGGCACGCTCGGCGAATTCAACTACGGCCAGGCGCTGGTGTGTCGGACCATGCGGCCGGTGCTGGACTCCCTGGCGGTGGAGCATCACACCATCACCCGGCTCGACGAGCTCGAATTCATCGCCGACCGCTCGATCAAGCAGGCCGTCACCACGCAGGCGCCGGTGGCGCTGATCCTGAGCCCGCTGCTGACCGGCGGCAAGGTGTTCGACAAGTGAGGCGGCCATGAGCACACGCAACACGAAGGTGATGAACCGCTTCGATATCACGTCGCGCCTCGTCGGCAGGCTGACGCACGAGGAAGCGGTGATCGGCGGCATCGGCAACACCAATTTCGATCTCTGGGCCGCCGGGCACCGGCCGCAGAACTTCTACATGCTCGGCAGCATGGGTCTCGCCTTCCCGATCGCGCTCGGTGTCGCGCTGGCTCAGCCCGAGCGGCGCGTCTTCGCGCTCGAAGGCGATGGTTCGCTTCTGATGCAACTCGGCACGCTATCCACCATCGCGGCGCTCAAGCCGAAGAATCTCGTCATGATCGTGATGGACAACGGCATCTACCAGATCACCGGATCTCAACCGACGCCCGCCGCCGGCATTGCCGATATCGTCGCCATCGCGGCGGGCTCCGGTCTCGCCCGCAGCGCCTGGGCGGCGGACGAGGAGGATTTCGACCGGCTGGTCGACGAGGCCATGTCCGCCACCGAGCCGAGCCTGATCGGCGTACGCATCGACGACAAGCCCGGCGTCGGCACGACCCGCAGGGACCCGGTCCAGATTCGCGAGCGCTTCATGCATGGGCTCGGCGTGCGCGAGCCACTTTAACGGTCCGTCATTAACCACACGGCGATCTGATCTCCTTGTCACGCCGGGCCATGGAAATCCGTGCTAAGCGGGATGGATGATCATTTTGCTTCGCATCATCGCCTGGATGCTCGCCGCCGCCGTCACCTTTGCCACGCTCGGCCCGGCAACCCTGCGGCCACATTCCGAGATGGGCCAGAACAGCGAACACGGATTGGCCTTCATCCTGGTCGGTCTCGCCTTCGGTCTGGCCTACCCCCGACGCCGGCTTGCCGTGGCGGCAATCGCCGTGGTCCTCATCGGGCTGTTGGAACTGATGCAGCTCTGGGCGCCGGGCCGGCATGCCCGGCTGGAGGATTTCCTGGTCGACGCCGCGACCGCCTGCATCGGCTTTGCGCTCGCGGCCGCGGCCAATTTCATCCTGGCGCGCATCCGCACGAACGCTTCGCTGACGAGCGAAGGCCCCGCGGAGTAGCTCTCCACGGGGCCCTGTAGCTCGGCTTGATCGCGCCGATCAGTCGATGATTTTGATTACCCGGCGGGTGCGCGGTTCCACGATCACGCGGCGATCATTGACGACGGCGTAACGGTACTCGGTGTAGTTCGGAACGGGGCGGAGCACGACCGTCTCCGGCAGCGGTTCACCGACGATGACGCGCTCCTGCACCACGACGGAATCGTTACGCGGAATTCCGCCCAGCACCGCGTTCGGAATTTCGAGACCGGCACCGACGGCCGCGCCGACCGTGCCACCGACCATCGCGCCGATCGGGCCGCCGATCTCGCCGCCGGCGCGCGCACCATCTGCGGCGCCCTGGGCGGTGGTCGACTGGGCAAAGGCAGCGCTCGAGGCCAGCAGCGACAGGGCGGCGAGCGAAATCGCAAGACGGGTCTTCATGGTGAAAGTCTCCAGTTGAATGTTATGGGCCTTCAACTGTGGGGCACGCGGATTGTTCCGGCTCCCTCCCGCAGGAAAAACGCGCGATCGCGATTCTGCTTCGGCTGCGTACAGTTCCCTCCAGGCTAGTCCTCGTTTGCCTTGAACCGCCCGAGCCCCTTCAGCACGAACGGCGCCAACAGCGCGATCAGCGCCACCGCCAGCAAGGTCGCGGAGATCGGACTCTGCAATAGCGTCATGGGATCGCCGAGGCTGATCGCGAGTGCCCGCCGCAACTGGCTCTCGGCAATTGGGCCGAGGATCAAACCGACCACGACGGGCGCGATCGGAAAGTCGAACCGCCGCATCAGAAAGCCGAGCACGCCGAAACCGGCAAGCATCGACAGTTCGACCACGGACGGCTTCGCCGCGATCGTTCCCATGGTCGCGAAGACCAGAATGCCGGCATAGAGCCAGGGCTGCGGGATCGCGAGCAATCGTACCCACAGGCCGACGAGCGGCAGATTGAGCACCAGCAGCATCGCATTGGCGATGAACAGGCTTGCGATCAGGCCCCAGACGAGATCGGGCCGCTCCGCGAACAGCAACGGCCCGGGGTTCAACCCGTATTGCTGAAAGCCGGCGAGCATCATCGCCGCCGTCGCGGAGGTCGGCAGACCCAGCGTCAGCAGCGGCACCAGCGTGCCCGCAGCCGAGGCGTTGTTGGCTGCTTCCGGTCCCGCCACGCCCTCGATCGCGCCCTTGCCGAACTCTTCCGGATGTTTGGTGAGGCGCTTCTCGGTGGAATAGGACAGGAACGTCGGGATCTCGGCGCCGCCCGCCGGCAGCGCGCCGATCGGGAAACCGAATGCGGTGCCGCGCAACCACGGCTTCCACGACCGCTTCCAGTCTTCCTTGGTCATCCACAGCGAGCCGCGCACCGGCTCCAGCTTTTCCTCGGTATGATGCCGGCGCGAGGCGACATAGAGCGCCTCGCCTACCGCGAACAAGCCGACCGCGAGCGTTGTCACCTCGACGCCGTCGAGCAGCTCCGGAATGCCGAAAGCGAGCCTTGCCTGGCCGGTCAGCTTGTCGATACCGACGAGACCGAGCGTGAGGCCGATGAACAGGCTGGTCAGGCCGCGGATCGGCGAATCCCCGAAGGTCGCCGACACCGTGACGAACGCGACGCACATCAGTGCGAAATAATCCTCCGGCCCGAAGCGCACCGCGACGTCGACCAGCCACGGCGCGAGAAAAGCGAGCCCGATCGTGGCGATGGTGCCGGCCACGAAGGACCCGATCGCGGAGGTCGCGAGCGCCGGTCCACCGCGGCCGGCTTTGGCCATCTTGTTGCCTTCGAGCGCCGTCGCCATCGAGGCGCTCTCGCCGGGCGTGTTGATCAGGATCGCGGTGGTCGATCCGCCATACATGCCACCGTAATAGATACCGGCGAACATGATCAGCGAGCCACCGGGATCGAGCTTGTACGTGACCGGCAGCAGCAGTGCGACGGTGAGAGCCGGTCCGATGCCGGGCAACACCCCGACGGCCGTCCCGAGAAACACGCCGATCAGCGCGTAGAGCAAATTCATCGGCTGGACGGCGACCGCCATGCCATGCGCCAGCGCAGCGAAGGTTTCGATCACAGGAGTCGCTCCAGCGGCCCGGCGGGAAGACTGAGCGTCAGCAGCCGGTCGAATGCGAGATAGATCAGGGTCGACATCACCAGGGCGATGACGGCGTCGATGCCGATGGCGCGACGCCCGAAGGCCGCCGACGTCGTGACGAACAGCGCCGAGGTCGCCAGGATGAAGCCGCCGCCTAAGCCGATGATCGCGATCAGGAGCGCGAGCCCGGCGAGGATCAGCACCACCGGCACGGGATCGGCGCTCTCGCGCGCCGGAAGATTGCCGCGCAAGGCGTCGACGAGGTTGCCGATCGCCAGCAATGCAAGTCCGATGGCGATGACGATCGGCATCGCCTCCGGACCCATCCCGTACATCGAGGTCGATTGCAGGCCGCGCGCGTCCCACACCAGCACGGCGGCAAGCCCTGCCAGCAACGCAGCAATCACGAGGCCGGCGCGATCGACGCGCCGCGGCGGCTGGGCCGACCCGTCCGAGCTCACGACTTGACCAGACCGACGGATTTCAGCACGTCGGTGACGCGGATCGTTTCCTTCTTCAGGAAGTCGGCGAACGCGTCGCCGCCGAGATAGGCATCCTCCCAGCCCTTCTGCTTGAGGATGTCCTTCCAGGCGTCCGACTTCACCATTTTCTCGACGGCGTCGCTCAACGTCTTGCGCTGCTCCGGCGTGATGCCGGGAGGCGCGACCACCGAGCGCCAGTTGGCGATGACGAGGTCGATGCCCTGCTCCTTGAAGGTCGGGATGTCGCTGCCCGCGATGCGCTTCTCGGAGGTCACCCCGATCGCGCGCAGCTTGCCGGACTTGATCTGGCCTTCGTACTCGCTCAGTCCCGAAATGCCCGCGGAGACCTTGCCGCCGAGGATCGCCGCCAGCGACTCGCCGCCGCCGGAGAACGGGATGTAGTTGATCTTCTTGGCGTCGGCACCGACGGCGCCGGCGAACAGCGCCGCCATCACGTGATCGACGCCGCCGGCCGAGCCGCCGGCGAAGGTCACCTTGGCGATATCGGCCTTCACCGCGGCGGCGAGGTCCTGCGCGGTCTTGATCGGTGAATTCGCTGGCACCACGATCACCTGGATTTCCTCGGTGAGGCGCGCGATCGGCGTCACCTGCTCGAGGGTCACCGGCGATTTGTTCATGGCGAGCGCGCCCACCATGACGAAGCCGTTGACCATCATCTGGTTGCCATCGCCCTTGGCCCCGTTGACGAACTGCGCGATGCCCACGCTGCCGCCGGCGCCGGGAACGTTGGTGACCTGCACGCTCCGCGCGACCCCCGAAGCGACCAGCGCCTGCTGCATGGAACGCGCCGTCTGGTCCCAGCCCCCGCCCGGGGCCGCCGGTGCCATCAGCTTGAGCTCGAGCTGCTGGGCAAGGCTCGGCGTGGCTGTCGCAAGGGTCAGCGCGACGGCCGCGCCGACGAGGCGGGCGGGGAATTGAAACATCGGGGAACTCCGGACTGGTGCGGACAAATGCCGCATCGTGTTATTTGGCCGCATATCAGCCAAAACGACCGCGCCTGTCCAGCGATCAAGCAGAATCCCCGCCCGGGGTAGCTGGCGGCGGGCACTGCGCCGCCGCCGGAACAACCCTGGTGCGGCGCCACATTCGCTTCACCCGAACCAACGCGAGACGATCGCGTCGGTTCGGGTGCTTGTCCAAGGCGACCGTCAGAGCAGCCCTGCCCCACGCGCCCATTTGTACTTGGCGCCCAAGACCTCGACCGGCAGCTCGGTCGAGTAGGCATAGGCCGGGATGCCGTTCTGGTAGAGATATTCGGCGGCTTCCTCGACCTCGACGTCGCCGGCGAGCGAGGCGACCATCGGCTTCACGAAGCCCTTGGCCTCCATCTCCTTCTTCACCTCGACCATGTTGCGGGCGAACACCATCGGCGGGGTGACGATGGTGTGCCAATAGCCGAGGATCAGCGCGTGGATACGCTCGTCGGTCAAGCCGAGCTTCACCGTGTTGACATAGGTGATCGGCGGCTCACCACCGGTGATGTCCACGGGATTGCCGGCCGCACCGAACGGCGGGATGAACTTGCGGAAGGCCGCATCCAGATCCGGCGGCATCGACATCAGAGACAGGCCATTGTCGACGCAGGCATCCGACAGCAGCACGCCCGAGCCACCGGCACCGGTGATGATGAGAACGTTCTCGCCCTTCGGCGTCGGCAGCACCGGGACGCCGCGGGCGAACTCGAGCAACTGACGCAAGCTGCGGGCCCGGATCACGCCCGACTGCTTCAAGACGTCCTCGTAGATCTTGTCGTTGCCGGCGAGCGCACCGGTATGCGACGAGGCCGCCTTCGCACCGGCCGAAGTGCGGCCGGCCTTGAGCACGACGACCGGCTTCTTCTTGGAGACTCGCTTGGCCGCTTCCGCGAAGGCGCGACCATCCTTGAGATCCTCGCAGTGCTGCGCGATCAGGTTGGTGTTGGGGTCCTGCTCGAAGAAGGCGAGCAGATCGTCCTCGTCGATGTCGGACTTGTTGCCGAGGCCGACGATGGCCGATACGCCCATCTTGGCCGAGCGCGAGAAGCCGATGATCGCCATGCCGATGCCGCCCGACTGCGACGACAGCGCCGCGTGCCCCTTGACGTCGTAGGCGGTGCAGAAGGTCGCGCAGAGATTGGCGGGCGTGTAGTAGAAGCCGTAAATGTTCGGACCCATCAGGCGGATGTCGTACTTCTTGCCGATCTCGACGATCTCGGCCTGCAGCTCCGGCGCACCGGCCTCGGCGAAGCCCGACGGGATCAGCACAGCGCCCGGGATCTTCTTTTCACCGCACTCGGTCAGCGCCGCCGCGACGAACTTCGCGGGGATCGCGAACACCGCGGTGTCGATCACGCCCGGCACGTCCTTGACGCTCTTGTAGGCCTTGTAGCCGAGGATTTCGGATGCTTTCGGATGGATCGGGTAGATGTCGCCCTTGTAGCCACCGTTGATGAGGTTCTTCATCACGGAGTTGCCGATCTTGCCGTCTTCGGCAGAGGCACCGACCACGGCGACCGCCTTCGGCTGCATGATGCGGCTCATCGCCGCGACGATCTCCTCGGTCGGGCGCGGCTTCGGCTTGGGCACGAAGGCGAAGTCGACGACGATTCGCACGTCGGCGGCAATCGCGTCCTTTACCGTCGCAAAGACGGGGTTGAGGTCGAGTTCGACGATCTCAGGGAAATCGGTGACGAGCTGCGAGACCTTGACGATCACGTCAGCGAGCGCGGCACGATTGACCGGCTCGCCGCCACGAACGCCTTTCAGGATTTCAGCCGCCTGGATGCCGTCGAGCATCGACAGAGCGTCTTCCTTGGTCGCGGGCGCCAGGCGGAAGGTGATGTCCTTCAATACTTCGACGAGCACGCCGCCGAGACCGAACGCCACCAGCTTGCCGAAGGAGCCGTCCGTGATCGAGCCGACGATCACTTCGGTACCGCCGGCCAGCATCTGCTGAACCTGCACGCCCTCGATCTTGGCGTCAGCCTTGTACTTCCGGGCGTTGGACAGAATGGTCTCGTAGGCCTTCTCGGCGTCCTCCGCGGTCTTGAGGCCAACGATGACGCCGCCGGCTTCGGTCTTGTGCAGGATGTCGGGCGACACGATCTTCATCACGACGGGGAAGCCCATCGACGAGGCCATCTTGCCCGCCTCGCCCGCCGACTTCGCGACGCCTTCCTTCGGCACCGGGATGCCATAGGCGTCGCAGACCAGCTTGCCCTCCGGCGCCGTGAGGCTGGTGCGGTTGTCCGCCTTGACCAGGTCGAGCACCTTGCGGACGGCGTCTTTGGAATTGGACATCTGGCTTCTCCCTTGAGTTCGTTCTTTGCAAAGCGCGCGCGTGATGCGGCTGCCCTTAATTCTTGCCATCGGCCGCGCTTTGTTCCATGTCGCGGAACGGAGTGGCAAAAGGCCTCAAACTTCTCCGCCGTCCTGGATCAAAAATGGCTGGCGATGGCATTTGGTATGCCAGAAGCCAACTTGTCAAGCTGGCGAGTGTCTTAGAACGCCGCAAAATTTGGGCAGCTTGACATTCTGGCATGTGGTATGCCAAAAACTTTCCACCTAATATCCTGTAAAAGGCGACTCCCACTGGAGGAGATTCGTCGTGTCACTGCGGAAACCAACCAAGGCATTGCCGAACATGGCCGAGGCAGACATCGCAATCGTTCGTATTGCCCCGGAGAGCAGCTTCAAGAACAAGGCTTATGACGCCTTGAAGGAAGCCATCCTCAAGATGGACATCTACTCGACGCCCGAGCCGGTGATGCTGGACGAGCGCGCGCTGTCCGAACGCCTGGGCGTCAGCCGCACCCCGATCCGCGAAGCCATCGCGATGCTCGAGCAGGACGGTTTCGTGAAGACGGTCCCGCGCCGCGGCATCATGGTGGTGCGGCGGACCAAGAGCGAGATCGTCGACATGATCCGCGCCTGGGCGGCGCTGGAGAGCATGGCCGCGCGCCTCATCACCACCACCGCGCGCAAGAAGGACATCACCGCGCTGCGCGACTTCTTCAAGGACTTCAGCAAGGACCGCCTGCCTGAGGATCACGTCGAGGAATATTCGCGCGCCAACATCGCCTTCCACCAGGCGCTGATCTCGCTGTCGGAATCCCCTGTACTGGTCGATCTCACCAACGACCTGCTGCTGCATGTGCGCGGCTATCGCCAGCTCACGATCGGCCGCAAGGACCGCACCGCGACCTCGCTGCCCGAGCATCTCGGGATCATCGAGGCGCTGGAGGCGCGCGACACCGAACTCGCCGAGAAGCGCGCCCGCGACCACACCCTCGGCCTTGCCGCCTATGTCGAGGCGCACGGCCAGGAACTCTTTACCTGACGACATTCACCAGAAGGGCGAGACATTCGCCCCGCATATCGGGACCAGGGAGACAAGGCCCATGCTGAACACCGCGACCAAATCCGAAGCACCGGGCACCGAGCAGGACCTGACGGATGGCTTTCATCTCGTCATCGACGCGCTCAAGCTGAACGGCATCAACACCATCTATAATGTGCCGGGCATCCCGATCACGGATTTGGGCCGCATGGCGCAGGCTGCCGGCATCCGCATGATTTCCTTCCGCCACGAGCAGAACGCCGGCTATGCCGCCGGCATCGCCGGCTACCTCACCAAGAAGCCCGGCGTCTGCCTCACCGTCTCCGCGCCCGGCTTCCTCAACGGCCTCACCGCGCTCGCGCACGCCACCACCAATTGCTATCCGATGATCCTGATCTCGGGCTCCTCCGAGCGCGAGATCGTCGACCTCCAGCAGGGCGACTACGAGGAGATGGACCAGCTCGCGATCGCCAAGCCGCTGTGCAAGGCGGCCTATCGCGTGCTGCACGCGCAGGACATCGGCATCGGCTTCGCCCGGGCCATCCGCGCTGCGGTCTCGGGCCGTCCGGGCGGCGTCTATCTCGACTTGCCGGCCAAGCTTTTCGGCCAGGTGATGGATGCCGAGGCCGGGCGCAAGTCGCTGGTCAAGGTGATCGATGCCGCACCTGCGCAGATCCCCTCGCCCGCCGCGGTCAAGCGCGCGCTCGACGTGCTGAAAGGTGCGAAGCGTCCGCTGATCATCCTCGGCAAGGGCGCCGCCTACGCGCAGGCCGACGAGGAGATCAAGACCTTCGTCGAAAAGAGCGGCGTGCCTTTCCTGCCGATGAGCATGGCCAAGGGCCTGCTCCCCGACACCCATCCGCAATGCGCCGGCGCGGCGCGTTCGACGGTGTTGAAGGAGTCCGACGTCGTGATGCTGATCGGCGCGCGGCTGAACTGGCTGCTGTCGCACGGCAAGGGCAAGAGCTGGGGCGAAACGCCGAAGAAGTTCATCCAGGTCGACATCGAGCCGAAGGAGATGGACTCCAACATCGAGATCGTTGCGCCTGTCGTCGGCGACATCGGCTCGGTCGTCTCCGCCTTCAACCAGGCGCTTGCGACGGGCTGGACCGCCCCGCCGGCCGACTGGACCAAGGCGATCGCAGCCAAGCGCGACGAGAACGTCGCCAAGATGGCGCCGAAGCTGATGAACAACAAATCGCCGATGGACTATCACGGAGCACTCGGCGTGCTGAAGACCATCATCAAGGACAATCCGGAGGCGATCCTCGTCAACGAGGGCGCCAACACGCTCGACCTCGCCCGCGGCGTCATCGACATGTACCGGCCGCGCAAGCGCCTGGACGTCGGCACCTGGGGCGTGATGGGCATCGGCATGGGCCAGGCCATCGCAGCGGCGCTCGAGACCGGCCATCCGGTACTGGCGGTGGAAGGCGACTCCGCGTTCGGCTTCTCCGGCATGGAGGTCGAGACCATCTGCCGCTACAATCTGCCGATCTGCGTCGTCATCTTCAACAATGACGGCATCTATCGCGGAACCGACGTCAACGGCGCCAATTCCGACCCGGCCACCACTGTGTTCGTCAAGGGCGCGCGCTACGACAAGATGATGGAGGCCTTCGGCGGCGTTGGCGTCAACGCCACCTCGCCCGACGAACTGAAGCGCGCCGTCGTCGAGGCGATGGCCTCGCGGAAGCCGACGCTGATCAACGCGGTGATCGATCCGGCCGCTGGTTCGGAGAGCGGCCGTATCGGCAACCTCAATCCGCAGAGCGTTCTGCAGAAGAAGAAGTAAGTCCACCCCTGAAAACCCTTTATTCCCTGCCGGGCGCAGGGGCAGACAGAGTACGGAGCAACACGATGACCAAAGCGCTCACGGGCGTTCGCATTCTCGACTTCACCCACGTCCAGTCCGGACCGACCTGCACGCAGCTGCTCGCCTGGTTCGGCGCCGACGTGATCAAGGTGGAACGTCCGGGCGTGGGTGACATCACCCGCGGCCAGTTGCAGGACATCCCGAACGTGGACAGCCTGTATTTCACCATGCTGAACCACAACAAGCGCTCGATCACGCTCGACACCAAGAACCCCAAGGGCAAGGAAGTCCTCACCGAACTGATCAGGAAGTGCGACGTGCTGGTCGAGAATTTCGGCCCCGGCGTGCTCGACCGCATGGGTTTCCCCTGGGAGAAGATCCAGGCGATCAACCCGAAGATGATCGTCGCCTCGATCAAGGGTTTCGGCCCCGGACCGTACGAGGACTGCAAGGTCTATGAGAACGTCGCGCAGTGCACCGGCGGCGCCGCCTCGACCACCGGCTTCCGCGACGGCCTGCCGCTGGTCACCGGCGCGCAGATCGGCGATAGCGGCACCGGCCTGCATCTGGCGCTCGGCATCGTCACCGCGCTCTACCAGCGCACCCACACCGGCAAGGGCCAGCGCGTCACCGCGGCGATGCAGGACGGCGTGCTCAACCTCTCGCGCGTCAAGCTGCGCGACCAGCAGCGCCTCGCCCACGGCCCGCTCAAGGAATACAGCCAGTTCGGCGAAGGCATTCCGTTCGGCGATGCCGTGCCGCGCGCCGGCAACGATTCCGGCGGCGGCCAGCCCGGCCGCATCCTGAAGTGCAAGGGCTGGGAGACCGATCCCAACGCCTACATCTACTTCATCACCCAGGCCCCGGTCTGGGAGAAGATCTGCGACGTGATCGGCGAGCCGACCTGGAAGACCGATCCGAACTACGCCAAGCCGGCCGCCCGCCTGCCGCGCCTCAACGAGATCTTTTCCCGCATCGAACAGTGGACGATGACCAAGACCAAGTTCGAGGCGATGGAGATCCTCAACAAGGACGACATCCCCTGCGGTCCGATCCTGTCGATGAAGGAACTCGCGGAAGACCAGTCGCTGCGCAAGACCGGCACCGTCGTCGAGGTCGACCACCCCACCCGCGGCAAGTACCTCTCGGTCGGCAACCCGATCAAGCTGTCGGACTCGCCGACCGATGTCGAGCGCTCCCCGCTGCTCGGCGAGCACACCGACGAGATCCTGCGCAGCGTGCTCGGCCTCTCGGATCACCAGGTCGCCGAGATCCACAAGTCCGGCGCGCTCGACCCGCCGCAGAAGCAGGCCGCCGAGTAAGCGGACCGCTCGAAACCAAACGAAGGGCCGCCGATGGGCGGCCCTTTTTTCATGCCCGCAGGCGCAGTGCCGAACGCGCCACCAGCAAAGGCGAAAAACAACCCCATGCAAAGTAAAGGGGGCGTTGAAATCAAAAGCGATTTCGACTTTTACGAATTTCCCTTGATGCGTCGGGCAAAACAGGGGTATTCTGTCACGGTGGGCTGAGCGGGCTTGCCGCAGGTCCGACCGCATCCGCCGCGACAATTTCGCAGACACAGCCGGGCCCGAAGGCGCCGAGCCAGGGGGAGGTCAGAATGTCTTTGCTTGGCAGGGCCGCTGTCGCGATGTGGTGGACGATCGCTCCCGAGCAGCGCGTGGAGTTCGGCGACTGGCATTCCCATGAACATTTCCCGGAGCGCATGAGCATCCCCGGCTTCCGGCGCGGCTCGCGGTGGGCCAGCACGACCGAAGCGGGCGGCTTCTTCGTGCTTTACGAGCTCGACCAGTACGACGTCCTGATATCGAAGGCCTATCTCGACAGGCTCAATGCGCCCACGCCCTGGTCGACCAGGATGATGCCGCATCATCTCGGGATGGTTCGAAGCCAATGCCGTATCGTCGCGAGCCATGGCGGCGGCGTGGCGGCTTCGCTCGCCACGATCAGGCTCTCGCCCGAGCCCGGACGCGAGAGGGAGTTGCAGGACCGCCTTGCGGGCGCGCTGGGTTCCTTGACCCAGCTCCCGGGCCTGACAGGCGCCCACCTGCTCCTCACCGACACCCCTCGCACAAGCGGCCCCACGACCGAACAGCAAATCCGCGGCAAGGACGCTGCCGCGGACTGGATCGTGCTGCTGTCCGGGTACGACGCCGATATGGTCGAGCGGACGCTGGCAGATCAGCTCTCACCGTCTGCGCTGGGCACCGCGGGCGCCAGGGGCGATCTGGTCGTCGGTCGTTACAGGCTGGCCTTCACGATGAGCCCGGCAGACCTGCCCTCGACTTGAACGCTCGTCGATTCGAACTCGATCCCCGAACGGATTGCGCGGGCAGCATGCCGCGATTCACTCGACCGGCGGATCCGCGCCGACCAGGGTCGTTGGCGGCAGGGTGAGGTTCAAGACAGAAGAGCAGGACGTAGCCGGACTTTGCTGCAACATCTGGATCGAAGAGATTTTCATTCCGGCCTCGCCATGGCCGGCGCTTCAGATATTGCATTCTCGATCGACCGGACCTGGGCTCGCAATTAATTGCTGCTACCTGCCTGCACGAGCGCTTAGCCACTGCTTTCCGGCAAACGAATTTGCCTGGAGACAACGAGGTGGTCCAGATGTCCGCGCAGAACGTGCCGTCGAGCAGGCCGGTTTCACCGCAACCGGGCGATGACCGAATTGCCCTCCTGTCCGCAACCGAACTCGTTGGGCATTATCGGACGAAGGCGCTCTCGCCGGTCGAAGTGACGCAGGCCGTGCTGGATCGCATCGAACGCCTCGACCGCCACGTCAACGCATTCGCCTTGCTCGATGCCGCCAGCGCGCTCGCATCGGCCCGGCAGTCGGAAGCGCGCTGGCGGCGCGGCGAGCCGCTCGGTTCTGTCGACGGCGTTCCGGTCGCGCTCAAGGATCTCATTCTCGCCAAGGGTTGGCCGACCCTGCGCGGCAGTCGCGCCGTCGATCCCGCACAGGACTGGAATGAGGATTCACCGGCCGCGGCCCGGCTGCGCGAGCAAGGCGCGGTCCTGCTCGGCAAGACCACGACGTCGGAATTCGGCTGGAAGGGCCTTGGAGACAGCCTGCTGACCGGCACCACGCGCAACCCCTGGAATCTCGCTTACACGCCGGGTGGCAGCAGCGGCGGTTCGGCCGCGGCGACGGCGCTGAACTTCGGCCCGCTGCATGTCGCAACCGACGGCGGCGGTTCGACCCGGCTGCCGGCGGCACATAGCGGGGTGTTCGGCTTCAAGCCGACCTTCGGCCGCGTCCCGGTCTATCCGCCCTCGCAGAACGGGACCCTGTTTCATGTCACACCGATGACGCGCCGGGTCGACGACGCTGCCCTGCTGCTGGATGCGATCGCGCGTCCGGACGGTCGCGACTGGAACGCGCTGCCCCCGCAGGACATCTCCTGGCAGGCGGGCCTCGATCGCGGCGTCAAGGGTCTGCGCATCGCATTCAGCCCGCGGCTTGGCTACGCACAGGTGAACCCGGAGGTCGAGCGGATCGTCAGCACGGCGGCGAAGACCTTCGTAGAGCTGGGTGCGACCGTCGAACAGGTTGATCCCGGAATCGAAGATCCCTTCGATATCTTCCAGACGTTCTGGTTCGCGGGCGCCGCCAAACTACTGGCCTCCTTCGATCCCGCGCGCCGCGCATTGGTCGAGCCGGGCCTGCAGGAGGTCGCCGAGAAGGGGCGGACGATCGATGTCGTCAGCTATCTGCAGGCCGTCGACCGGCGTGAAGCGCTCGGCCGTCATTTCAACCGCTTCCATCAGGACTGGGATCTTCTCCTCACACCGACCACCGCACATCCCGCCTCGGTCATCGGCGCATCGGAGGCCGATCTCCTGGTGCGGCCGATCCGCTCGCCCTTCACCTATCCGTTCAACCTGACGCAGCAGCCGGCGGCCTCGATCCCGGCGGGCTTGACCGCCGAAGGACTGCCGGTGGGCTTGCAGATCATCGGTGCGAAATTCGCCGACACCACCGTCCTGCGTGCCGCGCACGCCTTCGAGCAGGCAAAGCCATTTTCGCGTCCGCGGGATCCGTCGTGATCGGTCAGGCGCATAGCGGTCTACTGCCCAACGGCCTGCCGCAGGGCATCTCGCTGACCGCACCGGCCTTTGCCGATCGTCAGGCAGCCACCATGGCGCAGCGTTTCCATCAAGCCGGCCAGCTCCCGGTCCACGCACACGATGTGCGGCCGGCCGCAAATCCCGATCATGTCCATCGACACAAGGAGACCGCATCGTGACGTCCATACTCGCTTCCTTCGTCCGACCAGGCAGGCTCGCAGCCGCCGCGCTCGCAGCCATTCTCTCCCTCGCCGCCGGACCATCGCATGCCGAGGACATCACGATCGGCGAAGGAATTGCGCTCGGCTGGGGCCAGTTCTTCGTCGCCGATCACGACAAGACCTGGCAGAAGCAGGGGTTGGCTCCGAAAGTCTCGACCTTCGCCAGCGGCCGGCTGGTGCTCGACGCGCTGGTGGGAGGCGGTGTTTTGATCGGCACCGCGGCCGAGACACCCGTCGTATTCGCGGCGCTGAACGGCCTGCCTGTGCGCATCATCGGCACCTTGAACCGGCACGAGCCCTTCGATCTCGTCGCCGTCAACGACATCAAGACCTCAAAGGACATCAAGGGCCGTCGGATCGGCTATTCGCAAGGCACCAACGCGCACATCTACCTGGCCAAGCTGCTCAAGCAGGAAGGCCTGGCCTGGTCGGACATCACGGCCGTCAGCCTCAATCCCGGCGACTTCGTCAGCAGCCTGGCGGGTGGCGCGATCGACGGCTTCATTTGGACCGAGCCGCATCTGTCCCAGGCGATCGCGCAAGGATCCGGCAAATTCCACATCATCCGATCGGAGGGTCTCTACAACACCTATTCCTCGATCATCACCCTGCAGTCGACCATCGACAGCAAGCCGGATCTGCTCGTCAAGGCGCTGAAGGCCCTGATCGAGGCGGACGACACCATCAGGAAAGATCCCGATGCGGCCGCAACCCTGACCGCGGAGCGGATCAAGCTCGATCCTGCGATCGCAAAATCGTTCTGGAAGCGGACCAATTTCAAGCTCGCACTCGACAAGCCGGCGGTGGTGGCGGTGCTCGAGGAGCAGGCCAAATGGGCCGTCGAGAACAAGCTGGTCCGTCCTGACGCCAGGATTCCCGACTTCAATACGGTGGTGGTGACATCGCTTTACGAACGGGCGCGCGCGGAATAGCTCGTGCAAGCGGCCATGAATGCGAGAGTGGATATTCAGCAGCAGACTGCCGCCGGACTGCCGCTCATCAGTTGCATCGAGCTTGGCCACGTCTACGACTCCGGGCGCGGCCAGACCACCGCGCTCGGCAATATCTCGCTGACCATCGAGCGCGGTGAATTCGTCTGCGTTCTCGGCCCCAGCGGGTGCGGCAAAAGCACGCTGCTGAACATTCTCGCGGGCTTCGTCGCTCCCGCGCATGGCGACGTCCGTGTGAACGGCAACGCGATCGACGGACCAAGCGCCGAACGCGGTGTGGTGTTTCAGGACTATTCGCTGTTTCCATGGCTGACAGCGCAGGCCAATGTCGAGTTTGGCTTGCGCATGGCCGGCATGGCGGCCGCGGAGCGGAGCAAGATTGCGCGGCAGTTGCTCGGGATGGTCGGTCTTCCGGACGCCGGGGCCAAATACCCGTTCGAGCTGTCCGGCGGCATGAAGCAGCGTGTTGCAATCGCGCGAGCGCTCGCAACCCGTCCGTCCCTGTTGTTGATGGACGAGCCCTTCGCGGCGCTCGACGCGATGACCCGCAGCTCGCTTCAGGCCAAGCTGATCGAGATTCATGGCAAGGAGCGGCCGACGATCCTGTTCATCACCCACAACATCGCGGAGGCGCTGGTGCTGGCGACCCGCCTCATCGTGATGTCCCCCAATCCAGGACGCATCGTCGAGGACATCAAGGTCGACCTGCCGCGTCCGCGGCGGCGCACCACACCCCGCTTCAACGAATTGTACGAGCACGTGGCAAGGTCCATCGGGCTGGAGACGGCCGAGTAGCAGCATGGCATTCCGCGTCAGCAGTCACGCCATCGCCGGTATCGCCGGGACAATCGCATTCTTCGGCGCGTGGGAGGCGCTCAGCCGCAGCGGCCTCGTCAACGACGTGATGCTGCCGGCGCCGAGCATGATCGTACAGTCCGGCTGGACGCTGATCCTCGATGGCGAGTTGCCTCGGCATCTGGCGGCCAGCCTGTTGCGTGCGGTGGTCGGGTTCGTCACCGGATCTGCGCTCGGCATCGCCCTCGGCGTGGCGATGGCGCGATTGCCGCTGCTGCACGGAACGCTCAATCCGCTCGTACAGATGTTCCGCGCCGTGCCGTCACTCGCCTTCGTTCCACTGGCGATCTTCTGGTTCGGGATCGGCGAGACATCCAAGATATTCCTGATCGCCTGGGGCGTCTTCTTCCCGGTTTGGGTGAATACCTATATCGGGGTGCGCGATAGCAGCCCTCTGCTCGGGCGGGCGGCAGCGAGCCTCGGCGCGCGCGGCTGGCGCAGTTTCGTTTTCGTCATCATCCCTGGCGCGCTTCCGTTCATCATCGCAGGCTTGCGCATCAGCCTGTCCGTTGCCCTGGTCGTTCTCGTTGCAGCGGAACTGGCCGGAGCCGCATTCGGTGTCGGTTATCTCATCCAAATGTCGCAGCAGGTGTTTCGGGTCGACCACATGTTCGTCGGCCTGATCACGCTCGGCACCATGGGCGTGGCGGCCGACCTGTTGTTCGAGCTCACGGTGCGCCGGCTTCTGCCCTGGTACGGCGCCGACAAGGTCGAGCAGAGGGGCGTCCGGACGGATCGGCAGCCTGCCAGGACGACTGCGAAGCCGGCTGCGGAATAGAGGGGCAGGCTTCGGAGGCGAACGAGGCCCGCGACGGAAGGAATCGAGGTCCCTTGCCGGAGCGGGAGCGTCAATCGCTGCTGAACCTCGTCCGGCAGTTCGCGTCTACCGACTCTCCCCTCATACACGCCTCACTCGATCACAGAATCCGCACTGACCAGGATCGACGGCGGCAAGGTGAGCTTCAGCGCGTTTGCGGTCTTCAAATTGGCGACCAGTTGAAATCGCGTCGGACGCTCGATCGGCTGGTCGGCGACCGGAGCACCCTGCACCAGCTTGCGGGCCAGGAAGCCGGTCTGCACGAACAGGCTCGGCAGATCGGGGCCGTAGCCGATCAGGCCGCCGCTCGCGCCATATTCGGGAAAGGTGTTGATGGCCGGCAGCTTTTCACGCAAGGCAAGAGTCGCCAACGCATCCAGATTGCCGGCGAACAGCGAGGACGACAGCATGATGACGCCCCTCGCGCCGGCTCTCGTCATCGCCGCGAACGCACCGTCGAAATCGGCGGCGCTACCGACCTCGAAGATATCGAGCGTGACGCCGAGGCTTCCCGCTGCGGCCCGCAGCGCATCCAGTTGCAACGAGCCGCTGGCGCGGTGCCAGAGCACGGCGACGGTACGGACGCCCGGCACGATCTCGCCGAGCAATTGCAGCGTCTTGGCGTTGAAGCCGGGAATGTCGAGAAAGATGCCGGTGACGTTGCCGCCGGGATGGGCGAGGCTCGCCGCCCACCCGCTCGCCACCGGATCCGTCTCGAGGTCGAGCGCGGCGATCGGGATCGTCTTCGTGACCTCGCGCGCGGCGCGCACCGCCGGCGGCGAGATCGCGCAGATGACCTGAACCTCCTGCGCGACCAAATCGGCGGCCATCGGCACCAGCCTGTCGACCGCGCCGCCGGACCTGCGCTCGATCAATTCTAGATCGGCCGGGTCGAGGCCGCCGCGCCCCGAGGTCAGCCCCTCGCGCAGCGAGGCGACGCGGCCGTTGACGAGCGGCGAACCTTCCGCGCCCAGAGTCAGAAATCCGACCCGGACCTTGCGGGCACCAAACGCCCGAACCGTCCACGGCAAACAGGCCGCGGTGCCGATGAGCATTCCGACGGCATCACGACGCCTCATGCAGTCTTCGCCGATTTTCAATGACCATATGGAAACGTCCGAACGCGAATGGAACCGAAAATAAGCACGCCTGAAGCGGCGATGACAAGCGGCGGAAAAATCCCGGCAGCCCTGTCGGAACGGCCGGGCCTCGGTCGTCCTTGCATCACGACCCGTGATCGACGCCAAGCCCGATCAGCATTCACAGGAAAACCAACATGCCGAACACCGTCCGCCTGCACCGAGTCCTCACGACCTCGCCCGAAAAGGTCTATCGGGCCTTCCTGGAAGCCGATGCGCTGGCGAAATGGCTGCCCCCGAACGGTTTCACCTGCACCGTCCATCATCTCGAGCCCAGGGTCGGCGGCACATTCAGGATGTCGTTCCGGAACTTCACGACCGGCAACGGCCATTCCTTCGGCGGCGAATATCTCGAATTCGTGCCGGGTGAACGCCTCGTCTACACCGACAAATTCGACGACCCCCATCTGCCCGGCGAGATCAAGGTGATCGTCCTCCTGAAGAAGGTCTCGGTCGGCACCGAGGTCGAGATCACGCAATCGGGGCTGCCGGACGTCATTCCAGTGGAGGCCTGCTATCTCGGCTGGCAGGAATCGCTGCGCAACCTCGCCAAGCTCGTCGAGCCCGAAATCAACCAATAGCGCGAGCCGCGACGCGGCGCGATCGGCCCGATCGCATGCGCGGCTCTCACCGTCGCGTCATTGCGGGCGCAGAAGCCATCCAGAGTCTGTCCGCCGACACATTTGTGATTGCTTCGCTGCGCTCGCCATGAGGAAGAGTGAGAAGCACTCGAAGAGCATCACTCATGTCGCGTATGTGGAACATACACGGCGCGACTGAACTTGCGCCTGATCCTTACGTCCCCTTCGGCGCAACCCCGCCGCCCGCCGTCCAGCGGTCAGGATCGGGACTATGTCCGATCAGCGCCAGACCATAGGCGATCGACTCGAACTGGTCGCCGGACATCAGGCGCTCGTTGCCAAAACGCTCGGCGAACACGCGCCGCACGGCCGGCACGAACGAGGTGCCGCCGGTCAGGAACACCTTCTCGACTTCGCGTGCGGTGATGCCGGATTCGGCCAGCACCTTGTCGACCGTCGCGCCGAGCCTGGCGACATCGTCGGCGATCCACGCCTCGAACTTCTTGCGCGTGACGGTGGCGCCGATATCGACGCCGCCGCCCTTGAAGCGGAAGTCCACCTCGTCCTGCGATGACAGGGCGACCTTGGCATCCGACACCGCGCGGTACAGGGCAAAACCGAGATCGAGATCGACGATGGTGATGAAATCCTCGAGCAATTGCGGCTTCACCGCCGTGCGCGCCAGGTCGCGGAGCTCGCGCAGATCGCCATTGCTCTTCATCATCGCGAGCTGATGCCAGCGGGCCAGATTGGTGTAGTGGCTGTTCGGGATCGGCAACACCTTGTCGAAGGAGCGGAAGCTCGTCCCCTTGCCGAGCCGCGGCGAGACGACGTGGTCGACGATGCGATAGTCGAACGTGTCGCCGGCAATGCCGATGCCGGCGTGGCCGAGCGGCTCGGCCTTCAGATGGCCGCCCTGGCGCGAGAACCGCATCACCGAGAAATCGCTGGTGCCGCCGCCGAAATCGGCGACCAGCACCGTGGCGTCGCGTTCCAGCCTTCGCGCAAAGGAGAACGCCGCGCCGACGGGCTCGTAGACATAGCGGGCGTGGCCCGCGCCGAGGCGCTCGAAGGCGTCGCGATAGCGCTGCATCGCAAGCGCCTCGTCGGGATTGCCGCCGGCGAAGCGCACGGGACGGCCGACCGTGATGGTCGAGGTCTCGAATCCGAACCTGTCGCCGCCATGGCGCGCCAGCGTCCGCAGGAACGCCGCCAGGATGTCCTCGAACTTGTAACGCTGCCGGAACACCTGCGTTGTGTTGAAGCTCGAGCTCGCTGCAAATGTCTTGAACGATTGCAGGAAGCGGTAGACGTGGCGGCCTTCCAGGAACTGCTCGATCGCCCAAGGGCCGCCTTCGGCCTGGGCGCCCGCGCCCGGTCGGTCCTCCCAGAAGCACAAGGCCGACACATAGGTGCTGTGGCGCTGCCCGCCATGATCGAACCTGACGGCCTCGACCCGGCGGTCATCCGCCGCGATCGCGACGACCGTATTGCTGGTCCCAAAATCGATGCCGATCGAGACGGCGGGCGAGGCGCTCGACATGAACCACTCTGACTGATGATTGGAAGGGGGCAGACCACTAACGGCTTTGCCACTCCCTTGCAATACCCGGCCCGCTCCTCGTCGATATCCGAGGTCAGTCCAGAGATCGGGGCAACGAGATCAGGCCAGACATCAGGCCAAAACGTCAGAGCATAGTCAGGCGGATTGATCGGCGCGACGCCAGGCCGGAAAGGGATCGGCGAGCGTTGACCAGCCGGCCACGTCCATGGCCGGCGTCTCCGGGACCAGACATGCGTCGAGTCTGCGCCGAATGGCAGCTTCGTCCATGCCGGTTCCGATGAACACGATTTCCTGCCGGCGATCGCCATAGACCGAATCCCAGGATTGGCCGAGCCGTTTGCGCCAGTCCGGATCGCTGGGCCAGCGCGCCTTGGGCACGCTCGCCCACCAGAAACCGAGCGGCTCGGTCCGCACGATCGCGCCGGCCTGACTGATCTCGCCCAGCCATTGCGGCCGCGTCGCAAGCCAGAAATGCCCCTTGGCCCGGATCACACCCGGCCACGAGCCCTTGACGAACTGGTCGAACTTCGACGGATCGAACGGGCGGCGCGCGCGATAGACGAAATTCGTCACGCCGTATTCCAGCGTCTCCGGCACATGGTCGGCGAAGCCATAGAGTTCCTTGTACCAGAGCGGATGCTGCTGGGCCTTCTCGAAATCGAAGCGACCGGTGTTGAGCACCCGGTCGAACGGCACGCGGCTGTGATTGGCCTCGATGATCTCCGCATCCGGATTGAGCGAACGGATGATCTGCCGCGCCGCCTCGCGCTGCCCCGGCGAGGCATCGTCGACCTTGTTGAGCACGATGACGTCGGCGAATTCGATCTGCTCCACCAGGAGATCGACCAGCGTCCGCTTGTCTCCTTCGAGCGCCTCGCCGCGCTCGCCGAGAAAGTCGGTCGACGAATAGTCCTTCAGCAGGTTCGCGGCATCGACCACCGTCACCATCGTGTCCAGGCGGGCGATGTCGGACAGGCTGTCGCCCTCTTCAGAGCGGAAATCGAAGGTCGCGGCGACCGGCAGCGGCTCCGAGATGCCGGTCGACTCGATCAGCAGATAGTCGAAGCGTCCGCTCGCGGCGAGCGCGCGCACTTCGCGGAGCAGATCGTCCCGCAGCGTGCAGCAGATGCAGCCATTGGTCATCTCGACCAGCTTCTCGTCAGTCCGCGAGAGGTTGGCACCACCATCGCGGACCAGATCCGCATCGATGTTCACCTCGCTCATGTCGTTCACGATCACCGCGACTTTCAGACCGTGCCGGTTGTTCAGGACGTGGTTCAGCAAAGTGGTCTTTCCAGCCCCGAGGAAGCCGGACAAGACGGTGACGGGGAGTTTTCGCATGGAGATCGAACAGCCTTTTGAGAGGGATGGGTCGACGACGAAGGGACATGGCGACCCCGCTTTATGTAATGTTATAACATAACAATCACTGCGTGACCGAGGACTGTCAAGTCGGATTGCGGAGAGATCGGCCGGATCCCGATGGAAAGCCGCCGGTTCTTCGCATGCCGATCTATGCTGCAATGCGGAATAACGCATGCTGCCATGCAATGGCATGCATGGACTTTGGCATCTGGTATACATAACTTCCCTTTCGAAATGAGACAGCACTACTGACCGTCTCAAGAAAGGATCCCCTGATGTCGAAGACCGCGTCCGTCGCCCTCGCCCCCTCCTCGTCGCTGTTCTCCCGCGTCATGGCGGCGATCGACCGCTTCCTGATGGCGAGCGCCGAGATCTCCAACCACAACGGCGACCTGCCCCGTTTCGGACTGTAAGCGCGAGGCTCAACGCGCCGCCGACACGGGCGCGCCTGCTGGAACCTCTCTCACCGACTTCGTTCGATCGAACGGCCCCGCATTGCGGGGCCGCTTTCGTTTCAGGCCGAGCCTGCGACGGGCTCGCGCCCTGCTGCCGAACACAACTGCGACGATTGGTCCGTCGGCGTGATCGGCCCTGACAATTGTTTGTCCGTTGGCATCTCGCATACCATTGCGCAACGAAGAAACCTTGCACGACCCAAGGTGCAAGGCGGGGCAGGAAACCTTCAATGACGCGACATGCGTGCCGCCATCCATGCCGGCGCCTTAGCCGAAAGGAGCGGATGTCGTACCTTCTTCCCCTTCATAAAGTTTCGTTCGAGACTGCGCCGGGAGATCGCCGCGACGGGTGACCCCGCGCATGTGAATCGAGATGGTTTGACGCAAGCCGCCAAAGAACGGCTGTGTTCGAGGTCGACAGGGAGAGAAACAAGATGAAGCCATTCGTTCTGAATGTCGCGGTGGCGGCCCTCGTGGTGTCGTGCGCCGGCAGCGGGGCCAGCCAGGCCGCCTGGGAGCCGGTCCGCCCGGTCGAGTTCATCGTGCCGGCGGGCACCGGCGGCGGCGCCGATCAGATGGCTCGCACCATTCAGGGCATCGTCACCAAGCACAATCTGATGAAGCAGCCGCTGGTCGTCATCAACAAGGCTGGCGGAGCCGGCGGCGAAGGCTTCCTCGACGTCAAGACGTCGTCAGGCAATCCTCACAAGATCATCATCACGCTGTCGAACCTGTTCACGACGCCTTTGGCGACGGGCATCCCCTTCAACTGGAAGGATCTGACCCCGGTCGCGATGCTTGCGCTCGACGAGTTCGTGCTCTGGGTCAATGCCGAGAAGCCCTATAACAGCGTCAAGGATTATGTCGACGCCGCCAGGAAGGCACCGAGCGGCTCGTTCAAGATGGGCGGCACCGGGTCGAAGCAGGAAGACCAGATCATCACGGTCGGCATCGAGAAGGCGATCGAGGCGAAGTTCACCTACATCCCCTACAAGGGCGGCGGCGAAGTCGCCGTCCAGCTGGTCGGCAATCACGTCGATTCCACCGTCAACAACCCGATCGAGGCGGTCGCGCAATGGCGGGGCGGCAAGCTCCGACCGCTCTGCGTCTTCGACGCCCAGCCGATGGCCTATGACGAGCCGATCGCCGACGGCAAGGCCTGGAAGGACATTCCGACCTGCAAGTCGCAGGGCCTTGCCATGGAATATCTGATGCTGCGCGGCATCTTCATGGCGCCCAAGGCCACGAAGGACCAGATCGAGTATTACGTCGACCTGTTCAAGAAGGTCCGCGCCACGCCGGACTGGCAGGAGTTCATGAAGAGCGGCGCCTTCAACACGACCTTCCTGGCCGGCGCCGACTACACCAAGTGGATCGAAGCCGAAGAGAAGCGCCACGAGGGCTTGATGAAGGAAGCCGGATTCCTCGCATCGGGCAATTGAGCCGCGACATCGACGGCGGCCGCGGACGCTGGCCGCCCTCTTCATCCCCCGCGACCGCACACGAGTTGCGATTCCGCCTGGAGGCCCCATGAGCGAACGATCCGGCTCCAACTCCGGCCCGGCCCACAAGACGCTGGAGGCAGCCATGGCGCTGCTGATCGGCGCCTTCGGCCTGGTCGTGATCTTCGGCAGCGTGAAGGCCGGCATCAACTGGGGCGCGGAAGGCCCCCGCGCCGGCTTCTTCCCCTTCTATGTCGGGATCGCCATCGTCGTCGCCAGCGTCATCAACCTCTGGAACGCGCAACGCGACGACGACGGCCGGCTGTTCGCGGAATGGGGACAGCTGCGCCAGGTCATGAGCGTCGTCGTGCCCACCGCGATCTATGTCGGCGCGATGCCGTTCATCGGGCTCTACGTCGCCTCGACCGTGTTCATCGCCTGGTTCATGCGCTGGCTCGGCGGCTATCGCTGGCTGACGACGATCGCGGTGGCGGTCGGCATGCCGGTCGTGACCTATCTGGTGTTCGAGCGCTGGTTCCTGGTCCCGCTTCCCAAGGGGCCGCTCGAGGAATGGCTCGGCCTGTGAAGGCCGGGCTTTCGTTCAGTCGCTGCTGCAGGACGTCTTGACATGGAAGAATTGGCGAATTTGTTTCACGGCTTCGCGGTCGCCCTGCAGCCCTACAACATCATGCTGATGATCATCGGCATCACGCTCGGGGTCATCATCGGCGTGCTGCCGGGCCTCGGCGGCGCCAACGGCGTGGCGATCCTGCTTCCCCTCACCTTCAGCATGCCGCCGACATCGGCGATCATCATGCTCTCCTGCATCTATTGGGGCGCCCTGTTCGGCGGGGCGATCACCTCGATCCTGTTCAACATCCCCGGCGAGCCGTGGTCGGTGGCGACCACGTTCGACGGCTATCCGATGGCGCAGCAGGGCAAGCCCGGCGAGGCGCTGACGGCGGCCTTCACCTCCTCCTTCGTCGGCGCGCTGTTCGCCGTCATCATGATCACGCTGGTCGCGCCGCTGGTTGCGGGCTTTGCGCTGCGATTTGGTCCGGCGGAGAAATTCGCGGTCTACTTCCTCGCCTTCTGCAGCTTCGTCGGCCTCAGCAAGGAGCCGCCGTTCAAGACCATCGCGGCGATGATGATGGGCTTTGCGCTCGCGGCGGTCGGGCTGGATTCGATCACGGGACAATTGCGGCTGACCTTCGGCAGCACCGAGCTGCTCAACGGATTCGACTTCCTGATCGCCGTGATCGGCCTGTTCGGGATCGGCGAGATCCTGCTGACGATGGAAGAGGGCCTCGCATTCCGCGGCGGCAATGCCAGCATCAACCTGCGTGTCGTGCTGCAGACCTGGCGCGAACTGCCCGCCTACTGGATGACCTCGCTGCGCTCCTGCCTGATCGGCTGCTGGATGGGCGTCACCCCCGCGGGGGCGACGCCGGCCTCCTTCATGAGCTACGGCATCGCCAAGCGGCTGTCGCGCCGCGGCAACAATTTCGGCAAGGGCGAGATCGAGGGCGTGATCGCACCGGAGACGGCGGCACATGCCGCCGGCACCGCGGCGCTGCTGCCGATGCTGTCGCTCGGCGTGCCCGGCTCGCCGACGGCGGCCGTGCTGCTCGGCGGCCTGCTGATCTGGGGCCTGCAGCCCGGCCCGATGCTGTTCGTCGAGCAGAAGGAATTCGTCTGGGGGCTGATCGCCTCGATGTATCTCGGCAATCTCGTCGGCCTCATCGTCGTGCTCACCTGCGTGCCGATCTTCGCCGCGATCCTGCGCGTGCCCTTCGGCATCATCGCGCCGCTGATCCTGGTGCTGTGCGCGATCGGCGCCTATTCGGTGCACAACAGCACCTTCGACGTGATGCTGATGCTGGTGTTCGGCGTGCTCGGCTATCTCCTGAAGAAGTGCAACTACCCGCTCGCGCCGCTGGTGCTCGCCATCGTGCTCGGCGACAAGGCCGAGGAAGCCTTCCGCCAGTCGCTGCTGGGATCGCAGGGATCGCTCGGCGTGTTCTTCTCCAACGGCCTCGTCAGCACCATCATGGCGCTCGGCCTCGTCGCCCTGTTCTGGTCCGCCATCCAGGAAGGCTACAGCCGGCTGCGCACATCGGCGGCGTAACGCCGCGCCCGAGTCGTCGCGCCGGACCCGCGGCGTGCCTGACTTCTGGAATAAAGAATTCCAGCAACACGCCGGTTCCGGGCGGCCGCGCGCCCCATCCTGAAGCCGCACGTCCGCAGTGCATCTGCCGCGTTGTCCACAGCGCGTCTCGCAGTCGTCGGCGACGACGGTGATATCTCGTGATTTCAAGGACTTGAATGCGGGCCAACGGCTCGGCCGAAGGTCCGCCGGCAGGCGATCGGGCTTTACAAAATGCTGCGCCGGAGGCATGTACGCAGCGGCGCGATATTTTGCCGCACCCTCCCGACACTCGGTTGAATCTTGGCATTATGAATACCAAGATGCGCGCCGGCGCACACATAAAAATGATCAGCGCGTTCGGGAGGACTTCATGACGGACATGGTGCAGTCGACGGTGGCCCCAAGTGCCGGGCGCGTGAGCGATGCCTATCGCTGGACGCAGCTGGCAGTGGGCGTCGCCGCGATGGTGATGATTGCCAACTACCAATACGGCTGGACGTTCTTCGTCCCGGACATCCAGAAGACGTTCGGCTGGGACCGCGCCTCGATCCAGTGGGCCTTCACGCTGTTCGTGCTGTTCGAGACCTGGCTGGTGCCGGTCGAGGGCTGGTTCGTCGACAAATACGGTCCGCGCATCGTCGTGCTGGTCGGCGGCGTGCTCTGCGCGATCGGCTGGGCCATCAACGCCCAGGCGACCACGCTCAACGGCTATTATCTCGGCATGATCATCGCGGGCATCGGCGCCGGCGGCGTCTATGGCACCTGCGTCGGCAATGCGCTGAAATGGTTTCCGGACAAGCGCGGTCTTGCCGCGGGCATCACCGCCGCGGGCTTCGGTGCAGGCTCGGCGCTCACCGTCGCGCCCATCCAGGCCATGATCAAGGATTCGGGCTTCCAGGCCACCTTCCTCTATTTCGGCCTCGGACAGGGCATCATCATCTGCATCCTCGCCTTCTTCCTGCTGTCGCCGAAGGCCGGCCAGGTGCCGAACGTCGTGGCGAACGCCAATCTCCTGCAGACCCGCCGCAACTATCAGCCGACGGAAGTGCTGCGCCAGCCGATCTTCTGGCTGATGTATTTCATGTTCGTGATCGTCGGCGCCGGCGGATTGATGGTGACGGCGAACCTGAAGCCGATCGCGGCCGACTGGAAGGTCGACAACGTCCCGGTCACGCTGATGGCGGTGACGATGACGGCGGTGACCTTCGCGGCCACGATCGACCGTGTGCTCAACGGCCTGACGCGTCCCTTCTTCGGCTGGATCTCCGACATGATCGGCCGCGAGAACACGATGTTCATCGCCTTCGGCATGGAAGGCTTCGGCATCTGGATGCTCTATCTCTGGGGCCACGATCCGGTCTGGTTCGTGCTGCTCTCGGGCTTCGTGTTCTTTGCCTGGGGCGAGATCTACTCGCTGTTCCCCTCGACCTGCACCGACACGTTCGGTGCCAAGTTCGCGACCACCAATGCGGGCCTGCTCTATACGGCGAAGGGTACCGCCGCGCTGCTGGTGCCGATCGCCAACTACATGCAGCAATCGTCGGGCACGTGGGATAGCGTGTTCATCATCGCCGCCGGCGCCAACATCCTCGCCTCGTTGCTCGCGATCGCGGTGCTCAAGCCCTGGCGCAAGATCGTGGTGGCGAAATCGACGATCTGACCGCGCCGCACAATCCCATCGATCGGACGACGCCCGGCCTCGCGGCCGGGCGTTTTCGTTTGCGCTGGGCGATCGGGACGCGCCGTGCGGGGCATTACCGGCCGGGGCCTCGCAGATAAGGCTTGCAATCTGGAATATGGTATACCAATTTGTCCTCAGCGCTTGCGACGATAAGTCACAACATTTGCGACATCAGGTCATCTTGGCAAACGATGTCCACCAGACGAGCGCCCAGGGAGGTTCTTGATGATGTCCAGCACGGATGGCGCCCTCACGGCCGCGCCGCTACGCACCGGTTTCCGTTGGCTCCAGCTCGGCATGGGCATCGTCTGCATGGCGATGATCGCCAATCTGCAATATGGCTGGACGCTGTTCGTCGATCCGATCGATGCGGCCCATCATTGGGGGCGCGCGGCGATCCAGCTGGCCTTCACCATCTTCGTCGTCACCGAGACCTGGCTGGTGCCGGTCGAAGCCTGGTTCGTCGATAGATACGGCCCGCGCATCGTCATCATGTTCGGCGGCGTCATGATCGCGCTGTCCTGGGTGCTCAATTCCTACGCCGACAGTCTCACCCTGCTCTACGCGGCCGCGATCATCGGCGGCATGGGCGCCGGCGCGGTCTACGGCACCTGCGTCGGCAATGCGCTGAAATGGTTCCCCGATCGCCGCGGCCTCGCCGCCGGCGCGACCGCCGCCGGCTTCG